>ERZ824522.601-NODE-601-length-33607-cov-3.798253_pt1 | contig 33607 bp, 43 predicted proteins | sample MGYA00519935_ERZ824522 | MGnify/ENA primary metagenome ERZ824522 (study PRJEB31778, sample SAMEA3449160) | human gut metagenome | biome: human gut; feature: human-associated habitat; material: faeces | place: United Kingdom | collected 2010/2012 ...
GAGTATATCAATCGGCATTTGGATGCGGATTTGTCACTGGACGCCTTGGCTGGAAGGTTTTATGTCAGCAAGTACCATTTAAGCCGGCAGTTCAAGCAGTATATTGGGGTGCCGATTCACCAGTATATCACCAAGAAGCGGCTGATGACCGCGCGGGGTATGCTGCGAAGGGGACAGCCTGTGCGCAGTGCGTATCTCGAGAGCGGGTTTAACGATTATGCCAACTTTTCCAAGGCGTTCAAGGCGGAGTTCGGCCTGTCGCCCAAGGACTATGTGCGGCAGCTATAAGGAGGGCGTATATGAAAGCGAGAATACCGGTAACAAAAGATCCGGCGGCGGTGCTGCTGTATGGGGCGGATGAATCCACCAGGGAAAAGCTGGCGGGGATTTTGAAAAGCATGGGTTTGCCCTATCGGCTGGCTCAGGCCGGACAGGAAGGGGAGAGCGTGGGCTATTTGCTGGGGCTTGCCGGGTATGCCCATACGCAAGCAGCTGCGTCGGATCTGGTTCCGGAGACATGCCTGGTGATGTGCGGGCTTGAGGAAGCGCAGCTGGACGGGCTGCTCGGGGCGATGAAGGCGGCGGGGATAATCATACCGCTTAAGGCGATTGCCACGCCGCACAATAAAGGGTGGAGTCTGGCGCAGCTGATGAGGGAGCTGCGCCGCGAAAGGGAAGCGCTGCGTCCGGTTTGAATAAAAATCAAGGGGGAATATGAAATTCCCCCTTGATTTTATGGAAGGGGTATGCTATAATCTCATTCGCGGCACAACGGCAGGACTTAAAATGTGCCGATTGCTGTATAATTGCATATCCGGGTGTAGCGCAGATTGGTAGCGCGCTTGAATGGGGTTCAAGAGGCCGCAGGTTCGACTCCTGTCACTCGGACCATCGAAAACCGCCAGAAAACGGCTTAAATGCTGGGTTTCTGGCGGTTTTTTGCGTTTAAAACGGGTTTTGATTTTTATTGCTTTTTTGTGTTTAAATTTTGACGTTACTACGGGGTTACTACGGATTTTATACATGGAAACCGCCATCAAGACAGTTTCTCGATGGCGGCCCGTAAAGTCTTAATATCTTGGTGAATATAGGTGTTCGCCGTAACCTCGTAATCCTCGTGTCCGGCAAGCGCCTGTATATCTTCTGTTCTGGCTCCTGCTGCCGAAAGTCTGGTGGCAAAAGTGTGCCGGGTGGCGTGTGGGGACAGGCGGCGGATTCCGATAGCGTCTAGTGCCGGGTAATAGCATTGGCGGCGAAACTTATCAGCAGTGTATGGATCTCCGGTGTCCGTACAAATGATTGCTTTCCCGTTTTTGGCTATCCACGCCATCAAGTGGGGCTGTATGGCATCGTGGACAGGAACAACCCTTCCCCTGCCCGCATCGGTCTTTTTACCGCCCTTAAGGGCGTTTGTGGCGGTGTCGTAGCTAAACTGGGTGAGCTCCAGAAATTCCGACACACGAAATCCTGTATAGCACATCATCAGGATTACGTCTGCAAAAGGAATAACTCCTGCTGCTTTTTTGATTTTTTCCAACTCCAAATCCGTAAAACAGTCCTTTGTGGATTTTTCCTGTTTGGGCAATATTATAAATTTGGCGTAATTTTTATTGACGATATCATTTTGCATAGCGTAATCGTACAGCTGCGTTAAAAGTGCTTTTATCTTTGAAAGTGTAGAGTGAGACATGTTACCGTAAAGGTCTATAACAGCTTGCATTTGCGCTGTCCGTATCTCTCGAAATTTGTGGGCGTATAGTGGCTCCAGTTTAATCCAGCAGGCATCGTAATTGTCTTTCGTCTGTTTGGATATAGAGCGATAGGCAATTTCTTTCCATTCTCCGTGCAGTTCCGCAAGCGTAATATTGTACTTGGTGGTGGGGTTACGTCTATATTCGTCCAGCGCGTCTTTGGCCTCTTGCGCGGTGGCATAATGACCGATTATCATCTGCTTGGCGTTGACTTTCCTGGCATCATCATCACGGATTAATTCCGCCGGTGCGACCGCCACCCAGGGCCTCCGCTTTAAGTCTTTGCGTTTGTACACGGAGCCTGTGCCATTCTCGCGCTTTATGGATTTCCTTGCCATTCTATACCATCCCCCTTAAAATTGGGCATAAAAATGCCCGGGACTTGATTTTCCCGGGGCCAGATGGTACAATGTGGGTGGTTATTTGCCACACTGTATGGCCATCTGGCCGGCGGTGCCCGCCTCGTTCCTGTTGGCGCGGGAGCGGGGCGGTTTTTTATTTTTGGTGTTGTGGAACATAGTTTGGATTAAATCGTTTGCATGCGCCTTCCAGCTTTTTAAAATCACAGCATATCCCAATAAGAAAATTATTTTTCTTATTGACCACGCTATAATATGTTTTCGTCGCATGGGCGTAAATATCTGCTTTGTTGCGATTTATGACGGAAACCTGCCTCCTCAACAGTTCAGCGTATTTAGTATCCGGTTCATTGTCGATATCAAACGGGATGATTGCTGAATCGTGAACAGGTATCATGTTGTTAAAGCCCAACAAGCCGAGTTTCCCATTGTCAAGTTTCATTATGTGATGCCCGGGCTTTATATTTGCGTGGTTCGGCTTTGGAGATTCCATAGGGACGAAGTATCGAAAACTCCCAACATAGAGAACAACGCCTACATAGGGCCTTCTGCGATCTTTGTTATCCTGTACTCGGACATCTACGCCTTTTAAAAACCGTATGTATTTATCAGATATACGATATAATTTAAGTGTTTCCATGTTCCCTCCAAAAAAGAAAGGGGAGGCAGACTAAACGCCTACCTCCCCTTTTTAGGTCCCTACTTACGGCAAGGGATTTCCGCTTTTTTAAGGTCTGAATTACGGCACAGACTGTCCGCTTTTTCCGGTCCCGATTTACGGCTCGGGCTTTCCGCTTAAAAGGAGGTGAAATAACGTTAGACGTTAATTTCACATTGCGGATTACTCCGCATCTTTATTATATGCGATTTTTCAAGAAAAAGCAACCGCAAGATGTAGGCAAATTATTCAATTGTTCGCGGAGGCGTTCAATATATTGTGTATTTGTTATTTTTCTTATAGAATATCCCTAACGACTACGCCCCCATTAAAATAAAATGAGGCCCCTGGATTCAGCACTTCCCTTATCAATGGGACGCTTACTACCAGGGGCCTGTTAAGCATTGTAACACGTAACAAATATTTGTTACACCCCTAGTATATGCTAAATGTTTCAAAAAGTCAACAATAAATTGCTTTATTGAAAAATTCACGTTGTTACTCTGTCCGTGTCACCATGGCAGGATGCTTTATGTATAAATAATGCCGCCCCACCTCACTGTGCACATTTCTTACACGGTGTATATTCGGGTGCCATTTTTAGGCGTAAACTGTACCTCCATATCGAATTCTGATCCGCACCCAAAAACCGCATCAGTAAAGGGTTTTAGGTTGTTTGCATCAATAAAAGATGGCATATTTGCCGCTCTTTGATCCCCAGATGATTTTCCTCTTCTTGGACGTCCAAATGCTTTAAATACAGAGGATGCAGTCAATACCCTTGTACCATCACTCAGTACTGCGCAATTCAAATCTTTGCCACCGATGTTTACTACCCCTGTGTAATCTCGTGTTGGCAATTCCCTTTGTGAATTGTCTTGTTGCACACTATCTACCTCCATTTAATTTGTGATACCCCGTGGTTTCTGTTCACACTGACCGCTCAGAGGTTCCAGCTCTGGGCGGCTTCGTTATATATAAGACGTATATTGACATATATCTCGAAACATGATATAATTGTATTAACACATCAGGGGAAAACAAAAAAGATAGATTAAGGGAGGTGTTAGAACTACGATGATTAACAATGAAGGAATTATTGGGGATCCTGGGCTAGAATATTATTTGTGTGACTATTATTCTAGGGAAAGGCTTATTGAGTCCGTTCGAGTTTTTATAAGCGTCGCCGAGCAAGAACAACTAAGAGATTTACACGGTAATGTTTGGTATAATATACCGAGTTATGGAATTAAACAGATTCAAAAGTTAATAGGCGAATATGAAACTCAACTAGCACATAACATCGATTAAATTTGGATTGATAGTTTCAAGATTTGATGATTGACACAAAAACATTAACGCGTCTTCTAGTGGCATATCATCAGTCAATTTATGTAAATGTGGTACTATACCCCATAATTGAGGATGTTCGAAAAAAAGCGGGTATAACCCTAGCGCTATAGTCCTATTATATGAATAATTATCTTTACAAGGCTCTCTAACAAGATCATCATAATTGTTTTTAATGAATTCGGCGAGGGGGATCCCACCTGCTGGCTTAGCTTCCTGAACGATAACTGATTGAATATATGTATCAATTAAGGTAATAAGTTGCGGATCTTCCTGGGCGCTTTGGATTGTCTTCAGTGTGAAAAGAGAAGCTAATACGCAAAGCGTTTCTTCCAGCCACCTGAATTTTTTACACACTTTTTTTGGTATAAAAAAATGACAGAGTTCATGAGCAAATTGAAAAATACACTGACAAAAGAAAGCCCCTTTTACAGTTAAAAATATGATATGGTTTTCTCTAAATATAATAGGGTAATCCGCTGAATATATTACGGCCAAATTTTTGTGAGAATTAACATAATCGACACCAAAAATATTTTCAAAAACCTTTTTTACGACATAACAGTAATCTGCTATATACGGAGCTGCTTGGCCTTTATCCCAATCTTCACTAGTGGAATATACCAGCCATCGTAATTCTGCATTATTTTTGTCTATAATATATCCAGTATCCATAAACTGTTCCTTTGTTCACACTGACCGTCTGAGGTGGGGGCCTTGGGCGGTCTTTTTACTTGTTCTTCAAATATGCAATTAACTGTAGAGACCAACCTAAGATTGCGAGAGCTAAACAGCCAATACATAGTGATATGGATATTCCGTCAGCTATGCCTATATTTGTAATTAAGCCAACGATCAGCCCAATAATAACAGTGACTAATTCTGTTGCAAAATTTTTCTGTTCGCCAATAGTCACCTGAATAAAGCTGTCCAATAATGTGATAGCCGCACATATGTATGTAATACTACGGTTCCCCGAAAAAAAGAATATAGTTCCAATTAGCCCGGATATAATTCCAATTATGCTAAATATAGTCGTCACAACTGATTTGATTTTTTGCCGCCTAAGCCAGTTTAAATACATTTGTGCTTCAGAGATGTCCTGTGAATTTGAATTAAATTCTTCTTGCGCCCCGGTATCCTCTGCAATTTTGCTCTCTATGGGTTCATTTGCTTCTGTTTCGCTCTGCTTGATACTTTGGTACTTGGCTACCATATCCTTTATATCGGCTATGGTATCTCCGCTGCTTTTGCCTATACTCATTTCTACTCCTCCGCACAGGAATTGACAAATTATGACAATTCCGTATAATATAGTTGTGGAGAAAATTCACGCCCTGTGGATTCTATTCACGCCTGCCGCTCAGGAGTACCAGTCCTGGGCGGTCTTTTTATTTCTGTAGACTTCTAAATATGAGCGGAGGCCTGTCCAACTCGTCTGCCCAAATATCTATGCATGGGTATTGTCTTTTCTCAACCTTTATTTTTTCAGCTTTACCGGTCAACGCCGCCACAATAGAGAAAGTAATGGCTTTCTTGGGAGGTTCCGCAACAATGGCAACAGGCTTTTGCGGTTGCTGCTCTTGAGCGGGCCTATAAGGCTCAACCATATAAAGCGGCTTTTGTACGTTAAAATCGTTTCCCGTAACGTGGCTTAGCTCGTGCTGAATGGCTTTTTGCTGTTCCTCATATGATAAAGAGTCATTTATATAGATATTGTAAAAACCGGAAGAATCTTCTACGGTTATCCCTTTTAAAGTAGTTGGTAAAGGTATAAATCGGATGCAGTACTCATTCATTTTCCTTCACTTTCGTCCTTTAGAGCTTCAATAATTTTGACGGCTTTAATTATATCCTCCTTTGTGGCGTTTTTGGACACCGAAAACATCATTTTCATTTCTGGCCGGGTACGCAGGGAATCAATAAGATCCAGGGTTTCGTTGTCCAGCCGGATGATATTATCGTGCTCGTCGTACACCGTTACGGCGGGCGTTTTTTCTGGATCGTTACCAAGGAGGTAATCGATAGATACCCCGAAAAAAGTAGAGATTTTTGATAGCGTATCTGCCGAAAGGCTTTGTTTACGTCCCATTTTCAAATCCGTGAGCGAAGCTCTGCTTGCTCCGGATTTTTTACACATCTCAGTAATGTTTATTCCTTTGTTTACGCATAGTACTTCAATCCGATTGTATAAATCAGACACAAATAGCAACCCCTTTATGTGCTTTACGCTGTTTTTACGCAAACACATAAAAACCTATTGACTTTTACGCTTGAGCGTAATAAAATGAAGTCACAGGATGCGAATGCGTAATACATTTTCCAACAACATCAATATATTACACATGCGCGTAAAAGTCAATAGAAAAGAGGTGATTGTTTTGGCCAGAAAACAACTTTGTGCATTTGGCAAAGAAATCAACCACGCACTTGTGGAACTTAACCAGCCTAAGGAATGGCTGATTGAGCAGGTAGGTAAATCTACCGGTCGATATTTTGACCGCTCTTACCTGCACAAAATTCAAGTCGGGGAGATTGCCACGCCTGGAATCGTTCAAGCCATCCGCGAAATTCTGGATTTGCCAGAATCGGATGCCGCTCAGACCGCCTAAGATTTTTACCCAAAATTATCACTCCTTGTCGAGATGATAATCAAAGGCTATCAAAGGAGGTGTCCGATAAAGAGGACTTATCCCATGATGTGGGAAATGCACACAAATTGGAAAAGCTCGTGATAGGGCGGAGGAGGTGAAAAGAGTGAGGGTGAATATATCAGTTGATGCCGAGAATTACGGGAAAAATTTTGAAACCGTTGGTTCTGCCGATGAAATAGCAAAGGTCATCAAGGCGTGCCTGGACGAAAACGTTACGGAAATCCGGATAAAGAAACAGCACACGAACGAATCCATGTGCTGTTCGCAGGAATTATAGATGCTCTTTTAGATATGCGCCTGTCTTATCGTTTAACCCTGTCCATGCCGCGCTGCCTGTCAGTTCTGCTACAAACAGTGAATCGTTGCTGTCGATTTCTGTTTTCAAGTGGTCTCGTACGCTGACGCAACTATCCGGAGTGGAAATATACCATACGGATTCCTGGATATGCGCCCATGCTGTATAGGACTTTATTTTTTCGTACAGACCGTTGTAGTTTTTTCCAGGAGCACGCAAATCATAGGTAACGATTTTTGAATTAGCCATAAATTTCACCCCCTTTCTTCGACAATTTTACCACGCGACAGAATAAAAGGCAATAAATGGAGGTTAAAACATGAATCTAGAGAACATCCGTGAATTGCGCACGGTTCACGGTGAGGCTGAAATCAACGAACTGCTTTCCAGCGGAAAATGGCGGGTTCTTAACCTGGTGTACGAAGATGAAGGCATCGTTGCTACGCTGGCCAAGGTCAGAGCATGAAAAAGCCGCCCGCGGTGGGGAGGCGTTCAAGGAGGTGAATCAAATTGACCGAAGATGAATTATTGTCTCTGCCAAAGGTCCGCCCCGACGAAGCGTCCGCGTTCCTTGGCGGTGATCCGACAGCGCAATACATAAGGCTCTGGTGCCAGGACGGCGATTGCCCGTTCGGCGCGGCCAAACAGCAAAGTAAAAATCGATGGACATATACCATCAACCGGCGGCTGCTTATTAAATACCGGCGCGGAGAAATACCGCTGAGCGTTCCGCTGGTGTTGATGCGAATATTAGACGCTTTGAAGGAGGCAACATAATGCAAATTCTACGCGGCATCCTGCTGACCGTCGGCATTGGCCTGGTTTGCTTGGCCGCCTGCGCTACCGAGTGGAAGCCGGTGCCGATTCTGCTGATGGGCGGGACTGGTTTAGCGTTGTGCGGGATAGCCGGGGGCATAAAGAAAGCCGCCGGACGTGCTGGAACACGTCGAGGCGGCAGGTGATGAGGGGATGTACCGATTGTACACCCCTATTATACAAAAGGAAATGGGGATTGTCAAATGGGCTTTATCGCGACCAATAGGGTTTATGAAGGAATCGGGAAGAACGTCGGAAAGTACATCTATGGCGACGCCGACGCGCGCGGCCTGATGTATGACCAAATAGGTATTGACCCAGCCAATGGATGGGACAATATCAGCCGGGAATTTCTGGCGGAATTTGACCGGGACATGCTGGACTGGTTCTATTCAGATGATTGGATTATCTGGGACAGCGAGGAAGAATGCCTGGAGAGGCCGGTATCCTACGATGTATAATGCGGTTTTGTTTTACACCAACGGACAAGTCGTGGTGGATATACACTTTCCAGAGGATAAGGTGTGCTGTCAGTGGTGCCCGCTGTTTTTACGGTACGAAGAGAACTTCAAGCGATATTCCTGCCGCCTTACAGGCGAATGGATATTGGATCCATTTCATTGCATCGGCGAGAGATGCCCGATTATTTTTGAGACCAGAGAGGATGATGTGAATGGGAATTCCTGTGATGGTGCTGGGTGAAAGTGGCACCGGGAAAAGCGCCAGCTTACGGAATTTCGCGCCGGACGAAATCGGCGTAGTAAATGTGTGCGGGAAGCCGTTGCCGTTCCGGAGCAAAATCCAGACGTTCAAATCCGACAACTACATGGCCATTGAAAAAACGATAAAGGCTTGTACGAAGAAAACCATCATTATCGATGATTGTCAGTACCTCATGGCGAATGAGTACATGCGGCAGGCAAAAGTGACCGGGTTTCAAAAGTTTACAGAAATTGCTCAAAACTTCTGGGCGCTGGTTCATATGGTTATCAATGAACTACCGGATGACGTCATTGTATATTTCCTGGGCCATGTGGATAGAGACCAGAACGGTAACGAAAAATTCAAGACCATCGGCAAGTTGCTGGATGAAAAAATAACCGTAGAAGGTATGTTCACGGTTGTTCTTAAAACCAGCGTACAGGATGGCCGGTATCTCTTTTCCACGCGGAACAGCGGCAGCGATACGGTGAAAACGCCTATCGGGTTATTTGAAGACACCTATATAGACAACGACCTGAAGGCCGTGGATACGGCTATTCGAGACTATTACAATTTGAAAAACACGGAGGAATAGACCATGAAAAAGTTCAGTGGATTTGAAGCGAAAAAGCGGGCGGCGCGGGAGGTTCTCCCGGCAGGCGGGTATGTGGTTAAGGTTCTGGATGTTGCGGAGCGGCGTTATACCTGGGGAGACGTTCTGGAAATCAGTTTTGATGTTATCGAGGGCGCTTATACCGGCTTTTTTGCGGCGGATTACAAGAATAATCCAAACGAGGAAAAGAAGTGGCGCGGTAAGTTCCGTCTGAACGAGCCGAAGGACGACGGTAGCGAAATGGACGGATGGACTAAGAAGAAATTCGGCGGGGTTATTTTTGCGTTTGAGGACAGCAACCCTGGGTTTCATTGGGATTGGGACGAAACCCAGCTTAAAGGAAAAACGGTGGGCGCGCTGTTCCGCGACAAGGAATGGGAAAAGGACGGGAATTCCGGCTGGACAACGGAATGCTGTACCATGATTACCGCCGACGATGTACGCCAGAACCGGTTTAAAATGCCGAAAAGAAAGCCGCTTGCGGAAAAAGCGGCGCCGAAAACCAGCGGTATGGATTTTGAAGAAATCCTGGACGACGACGAACTGCCTTTCAATCTGTAGGGTGCCGTCATGCCTACATATTCACATTTTGAAATAGACCGCATGTTGTCCGGCATGACCGTGCTGGTAGATACCAGGGAACAGGATACGGTGGCTCTGCGCGCCCGCCTGGAGGGGCTAGAACGCCCTTTCAGGCGGTGCAAGCTGGATTATGGCGATTATTCCTGTGAGGTGATAAAGCCGGACGGAACGCCCGCCAGCGCGGCCCAAAAGGTATGCGTGGAGCGTAAGATGAACCTGGATGAATTGTGCGGGTGCTTTACGTCCGGTCGGCAGCGCTTTGAGCGGGAATTCCTGCGGGCCAAAGAGGACGGGGCCAAGGTGTATTTGCTGGTGGAAAATGCCACGTGGGAAAAGGTGTATGAGGGGACATACAGAAGCCGGATGAAACCGGACGCTCTGGCTGCCTCTCTTTTGGCATGGTGCGCCAGATACAATCTTACGCCGGTATTCTGCCGGGCGACCACCACAGGGAAAATGATTGCCCGGATACTGCGCTATGAGGTCAAGGCACTGTTAGAAAAGGGGGCGCTGTAATGCTGGAGAGCGGATTTATTAAGTTGCATCGAAAAATTTTAAAGTGGGAATGGTATGATGAGCCGAACACTATGCGGCTTTTTATTCATCTGCTTTTGACTGCCAGCATCGAGGACGATAGCTGGCACGGCGTTGATATTAAGCGCGGTTCCCGTGTTTCTTCCTACTCGAAATTGGCAAAAGAGTTACATCTCACAATTAAGGAAATTCGGACAGCCTCGCAGCACCTTGAACAGACAGGGGAAGTGGCACGAACTGCATACCCCAAATTCACTGTATTTTCAATATCAAATTACGATAACTATCAAATGAAGGGCACGAAAAAGGGCACGCAAAAAGGCACGGAACCGGGCAATCAAGGGGCAAGCAAAGGGCAACAGTATAAGAAAGATAAAGAAAGCCAAGAAGATAAAGAAGAAAGCGCGACGACTTCCGGCGCTGCTGCGCCGTCGTCTGCCGCGCCGGAGAAGACCATCTGGGAGAGGATGCGGGAATAGTGGGATACGCGTTCAAGGCGGATGACGTTTATGGGCTGGCCTCCAAGTTGAGCGCCGATGTGCGGGAGAAAGGCGGGGAACTGTTCTTTCGGTATTGCCCATACTGCGGCGGAGACGGTCACGACCGGGAAACCTTTTCCGTGAATTTGGAGAACGGCACCTTTCATTGTTTCCGAAGCACCTGTGGAAAGTCCGGACACTTTGTAGAGATGGCGCGAGACTTTGGCTACGCCCTGGATTTTGGCGATGCCAAGCGCCGCGTATACAGGCAGCTTCCCCAGCGCCCGTTCGAGATACGGAAACCGGCGGTTGAATATCTGGCCTCTCGCGGAATCAGCCAGGCGGTAACCGAACGCTATAAAGTGACCACCGTAAAGGATGACCAGCATATTCTGGCTTTCCCGTTTTACGACGAGAACAGCATCCTGCGGTTTTTAAAATATCGCCGGACGGATTTTGATAAAGCCAGGCACAAGAACAAGGAGTGGTGCGAGAAAGACACAAAGCCTATCCTGTTTGGCATGGCGCAATGCGTAGATTTTGGGCGACTGGTTGTAACGGAAGGACAGATTGACAGCCTGTCGGTGGCCGAGGCCGGAATAAGCAATGCGGTCAGCGTTCCAAACGGCTGCAATGGTTTCACATTTTTGGAGAATGTGTGGGACTGGATTGTAAAGTTTGAGGAGGTCGTTGTATTCGGCGATTGCGAGGGCGGAAAGATTACGCTGCTGGATACCTTGCAAAAGCGGCTTCCCAATCCAGTCAAGGCGGTACAGGCGGCAGATTATCTTGGGGAGAAGGACGCTAACGATATTCTTCGGAAATATGGGACGGGTGCGGTTCGTAAGGCGGTGGAAAACGCCCAGGCCCCGCCGGTATCTCACGTCAAGGAATTGGCGGACGTTCAGGCGGTGGATATATACAAGCTGCCGCGCATTCAAACAGGTATACCAGAGTTGGACAGGATTATTGGCGGGTTGTTTTTCGGACAGGTGGTGCTTCTTACCGGCAAACGCGGCGAGGGCAAATCGACCTTTATGTCTCAGCTTCTTGTGGAAGCGCTCCACCAGGGATATGGCGTGTTTGCCTATTCCGGAGAGCTGGCCGATTACCATTTCAAGCGCTGGCTGGATTTCCAGGCGGCGGGGCCGGACAACATCACGACCGACCTGGATATGTTCGATGACGAGCGATATCACATCACAAATCCGGTGTTGGATAAAATAAACGCCTGGTATCGCGGGCGGGCCTACATATACGACAACAACGCCGTGGATGGCAATGAGTTGGAAAACCTAACCGATACCATCGAGCAGGTTGTCCGGCAGTATGGCGTTAAGCTGGTTTGTGTGGATAATCTGATGACGGCCATGGACGCAGGCATATCCGATAACCTTTACCAGGCGCAGTCAGAGTTTGTGAGGAGACTAAAAAAAATCGCTGTGAAATACGACATTGCGGTTGTATTGGTAGCGCACCCGCGCAAAAGCAAAGAGGGCATCACAAACGACGACGTAGCGGGCAGCGGGGATATTACAAACCGTGTGGATTCGGTTCTGGTCTATTCCCGAAACGGGAAGAAAACCGATGATAAATCGCCGGAATGCGATAGCTTGCTGGCAGTGACCAAAAATCGGTTATTTGGTCGGCTGACGAAAGCGAATGAGCCGGTAGAGCTGTACTACAGCAAAAAGTCCAAGCGGATTACAAGCGCCAGCGGGTTTGATGGAGGCCCTAAGCGGTATGGATGGGAAAACATGCCGACAGGCTATGCCGATTTTGAGGAAATCTGAGGGGGGTGGCTGAATGACATTCCAGGAGATTCACCATTTGGTTGCTCACGGAGAAGGGCTGCCGCCTTTCCAGTCGCTGCCGGATCGGCTATGCTATGAGAGTTTAGCCAAGCTCAAGGCGGATTATGAGCTTACCGGCGCGGACAGCAAGCTGGTTCGCATTCGGAAGCAGGATATTCGCCGGGCACATGAGGAGTTTACCGAGGCGCACCGGCAATACATGGCCGTGTACAAGGAATACAGCGACAATTGCCTGAAAACCGGTCAGGGCATAAAGGCGATATTAGCTGGGCTAAATGCGGAGAATCTCGACTATCGGCAGTTGTTCGCGTTGGCTGTGCAGTGCATTGGACGGATGACGCATGATGAGGCTTTTGTGCGGATGGTACGCGAAAAAATGTGGACGGAAATCACCGTGGAGGAGAAGTGATATGGCATTAAGCACATGTAGCAGCTGTCACCGGCGGGACTACTGCGGCAACTGCAAGCACAAGGACGATTGCTGGTGGTTACGCGTTGCCCCGCCTGCTGATGTAAGCAGATGTTTTTCCTGCGGCGCGTTTGAGTGCGCCCACTATGACGACTGCCGCAAGCGGCGGCCACAAGACAGAGTAACGCGATAAGCCCGTCGGGGTAGCTGCCGACGAATAAGGATACCGGTATCCTCCGAGAAATTTTGGAGGAAAAGATGAAATACATAGCAAGCGTAAGTTTTGGGAAAGACAGCCTAGCCATGTTGCTATTGCTGTTAGAAAAGCACAAGCCGTTGGATGAAGTGATTTTTTACGACACAGGAATGGAATTTGCCGCGATTTACGATATTAGGGATGCGATTTTACCGTTGTTGAAAAATCGCGGGATACTGTATACAGAATTGCATCCGGCATACGATTTTGAATATCAAATGATGGCGCGGCCAGTGCAAGGACGTAAAGGCGGAACACATTGTGGATACAGTTGGTGCGGCGGAAGATGCCGATGGGGAACTACGGACAAACTAAGAGCGTTAGAATATCGGTGCGTAGGCGCGTGCGAGTATGTTGGAATAGCGTCAGACGAAACCGAACGCCTGAAAAAAGAGCGCAAAGGTCATAAGGTTTTTCCGCTGGCCGAGTGGGGAAAAACCGAGGCGAATTGTCTATTGTATTGTTATGACAGAGGATTCGAATGGAGGGAGCACGGTGCTAATACGCCAGACGGAACGATAAGGCTATACGATATTTTAGACCGGGTATCTTGCTGGTGCTGCGCAAACAAAAATTTACGCGAATTGCGCAACATATACCGTTATCTCCCTGATTATTGGGAACGGTTAAAACAATTGCAAGCCAAGACGGTACGCCCAATGAAAGGCCCAGGGAAAAGCGTATTCGACCTGGAAAAGCGTTTCGAACTGGAATCGGAACGAATCACTGCTGGTTTAAGCATTACAAGCCATGATTTTTACGCAGAATTAGCCGGACGTTTGGTCGAAGAAAGGACAAATCTATGAACGGATTAAAATACGACGATGGGAAGCCCAGGCTTGACCTGGTGCCGCCCGAGGCTGTCATGGCACTCGGCCGTGTGCTGACCTACGGCGCGGAAAAGTATGCGCCTAATAGTTGGCGCGGCGTGGAACCGGAACGCTATGTCGCGGCGCTACTGCGGCACCTGATGGCGTACCAGATGGGCGAAACGCACGACCCGGAAAGCGAAATGCCGCACATGTGGCATGTACTGACAAACGCGGCGTTTTTGGTTGCGTTGACGTGAAAGGATGAAGATGATGGATAAGTTGAAGCCGTGCCCGTTTTGCGGAGGCGCAAACATCACAATGGGGGCTTATAGCATTGCCCCGGAGTGCCACATTGAATGTGAATGTGGAGCGGGAATAGAGCTAATTGTAAATTTTGACGCCGAAATGAGCGTTGAAGAACATGACGATTTATGCGCTATGGAACTTGCTATGGCTTGGAACCGGCGTGCCCAGCAGCAAGAGAACAAACCTCTGACGCTGGAGGAGCTGCGGGGGATGCGCGGGGAGCCGGTATATGTCGTAAAGGGCAAATGTCAATGGTGGGATATAGTCGATTTTACCGCCGGGGGCTGGCTTTACCTCCGTATCGCTAACAAGACCGACCTTGCGCTTGACGACTACGGTACGAAATGGCTTGCCTACAGGCAGAAACCGGAGGTGCAGGATGGGTAAGTGTGAAAACTGCAAAAAATACGAAAATTGCAAGGAGAGCGGATTTACTTGGCCGTGCGGTGCGTATAGGCAGAAGACGATAACCAACTTTGAACGCATCACAGCCAGCCCGGAGGCGCTGGCGAAAGAGTTGTCTACGATGTTTTGCCACGGGTTTGGGAGGATACAAATTTTAGGGTGGCTTAACCAGCCCGCTAAGGAGGAATAACGGATGTACGAGGAACTGGTTAAGCGTCTGCGGAATGACGCAAGGGAGCAGGAACGCTTATTGCACGTCTGCAACAGCACAATGAACTCCGCTGAAGCCGCCGATGCCATCGAGACACTGGAAAAGCAGCTTGCAGAAACCGATGCAATCGCCGAACACGAACACTGCCGGTACATAGAAACCCTCGGCGAGTGCGACGGGATGGAAGCCCGTTGCAAAATCGTAGAGAAGCAGCTTGCCGAAAAGGAATCGGAAATCGTCCGAATCCGGAACAGCTGGTCGAATACCATATCCGACCTTTCCGGTGTTGCGACGGAACGGGATAAATACAAAGCCAGTCTAGGCCAAATCAAGAATCTGGCCTTGGGTTTTATGGAATCTGGGCCATATGAAAGCGAAGCGCTGTCGGGATTATGGCTTGTGAACCAAGTGATAAGTTTAGCGCTTGCGCCGCTAGAGGAGAACAGAGATGGGACATGACCTTATAAGCATAGTCCGCTGTGCATGCTGCAAATACGCGGAGCCGTTTCCAACCGACCCGCGGGTGCTGATATGCGCAAACCCAAAATGGATTCCAACGGGCGACGGCCGCGGCGTGAATGAACCTTATGTTAAGCCGGATGACTACTGTAGTTTTGGGGAGGAAAAAGACAATGAAATGGACGATTAAAAAAGCCGAAACCCGCATTTTGGAGGTCGAGCGGAAGGAACTGCCAAAGGGGCTTACATACTGGGCCGCGGTGGATTATCTTAGCAAGATGCGACGGGAGGGGAAATATAATGCCTGAATGGATAAGCGTCAAGGATAGGCTTCCGGAAATTTACGAAGATGTATTAGTTATAGCTAGCGGAAACCCGCGAAAGAATATCACACTATCTGCGGCATATTGCTTTGGGTACATTAGCAGAGATGGATGGGTTATAGAAGAATACCCAGAGTGGGAAAATGCCTACGTTACCCACTGGATGATGTTGCCGGATCCGCCGAAGGAGGGCACACCATGAGTATATGCATATCGCCCATCATGGGCATCGTGTATCTGCTGCTTGCGGCATCTGCCGGGGCCTGCGTGGGGTTGTTCTTCGCGGCGTGTTTTGGGAGTGGGCGGCGATGAAAATACCGGATAGCCAATGTGAAAGTTGCAGTAGGGGTAAACGGTGCACGTCTAAAAGCGACGTTTGTAAAAAGTTTTGGGATTGGTTTAAACCTGCTTGGGCGGAGGCGGTAAAGCCGCTAAGAGCGGTTAAATTAAAAAAGGCAGGCTATAGACAATGTATGCGTGCACACTGCCAATGGGCAAACGCGGACGGACTGTGCGTAACACCGTGCATGGAACCAGAAAAGCGGGATTATGTGGCCGATACGGTACAGCACAATCAAGCTGTGTGCGAGGCGTATCATGCACAGATGCGCGCCCAGCGGAAGGCAGAAAGGAGGGCAGCGGGTGACAAGCAAGGAAAAGAAGCGGTACCTGGGGCAGTATCTGACGTTAGAGGCCCAAATCAATAGGATGATTACCGAAAGAGACGGATGGATGGCGCTGGCCGTCAGTGTATCCCCTGTATTGTCAGACATGCCGCATCTTGGTGGTGTTAGCGATAGGGTGCTGGATGCCGTGCAACACATTGCGGACATTGACGCGGAGCTAGACCGTGAGATAGACCGTAAAGTAAACCTTAGGCGTGAAATAGAGTCTTGCATTATCGGAATACCGGATGATAAACTACGCGACGTCTTGCGCAATATCTACATAGACGGTAAAACTATCGAGGAAACCGCAGACTGTATAGGATATAGCGCGAGGCACACGCGCAGACTTCATGCTTTGGCGGTAAATGTCCTTGTATGTCCGCCCCTGCTGAAGTAAACTGGTATTGTGGAAGATAGCAAAGAGCGCTGCCGGATTGATCACCCGGCGGCGTTCTTATTTTTACGACGAGGCCGGCACAGCGTCCGGAGGGTGGGCTTGGGGATACATAAGGTAAGGGAGGTGGTGGAAATGGCTACAAAACCGGACAAATTCACGTTAAAACCAAAACAGATACGCATGGCGCAAAAGCTTGCGGATCCGGGATTTACTGGGACGATAACGGAACTATGCGACGGAATAGGCGTAGCCCGCACCACCTTTTACGACTGGATGGGGCAAGAAAAGTTCAGGGAATACCTAGCGGATTTAATTGATAAATTCGCAGACAGTGAACTTGCCACGGTTTGGAAAGCCCTTATTAAAAAATGCTCGGCCGGAGACGTGCAGGCCATGCGGCTTTATTTCGATGTCCGCGAGCGCAGTGCGGGTGGCCGAGCGAGTGAAGACAGTGGATGGTTTAAATGAGACAACTTAATCCCGACGCCTTCAATTCTTGGGTGTATGACCATATAGACGATTACTCCCGCCGCCTGGAGGTATACTACGGCGGCGCCGGCAGCGGAAAAAGTTACGGTGCGTGCCAGAAGATGCTACTAAAAGCCCTAAATCGGCGGCGCAAGGTACTTGTGGTTCGGAAAGTAGGCGTTACTCTGAAACATTCTATATTTCAGTTGATGCTAGACCTTTTATCAGCCAGCGGATTCCTTGGTGCGGCTAAGGTCAATCGTTCCGATTATCAAATAACCTTGCATAACGGCTCCATGTTCATATTCAAAGGTATGGATAACCCGGAGAAAATCAAATCCGTCACTGGAATTACGGACATAATCATCGAAGAAGCCACGGAACTAACGGAAGAAGATTTTCTTCAATTGGATTTGCGGCTTCGTCCGCCGGAGCCAGACCCGCAGATATATCTTATGTTTAACCCGGTATCCAAGGCCAATTGGGTATACGGGTATTTTTATGTTAAAAAGCCCGACAACGCCAGCATTATACAAACCACATACAAGGACAATCGCTTTCTTACCGCAGACTATTGCGCTATGCTGGAGGACATGCAGCGGCGCAACCCGGCCTATTATCGCATTTACGCCTTGGGCGAGTTTGCAACGCTGGACAGACTGGTATATCCATGTGTGACCAAGCGGCTAATTGCGGCGGCGGAGTATGCAGGGGCTAAGTTCTTTTGCGGATTAGATTTCGGCTACATCAATGACCCTTCTGCGCTTGTCTGGGGGTGGTATGACGGCCACAAGCACAAGGTCTTTATTATTGGAGAATACAAGGGCGAAGGAATGCTTAACGACAAGATAGCATCAACGATAAAATCTTTAGGGTTGGCCAAGGAACGAATCATTGCAGACTGCGCGGAACAGAAAAGTATAGACGAAATCCGTCTGCTGGGTGTTCCGCGTATTCGGCCATCCAGAAAGGGCACAGACAGTGTCATGCATGGGATTCAGTGGCTGAATCAGCAGGAAATTATTGTAGATGAACGATGCAGCCGTACCATTGAAGAATTTGAAAACTACACATGGCAGAAGGATAAGAAATCCGGGGAGTATATCAATAAACCGATTGACGCTTTTAATCACTGCTTGGATGCGCTTCGTTATGGCCTGGAAAGCGAAATCCGCCCATGGGCAGAAGCCCAGCCGAAAGCGCGCGGCTATGCGCCGACGGGGGTAACACCAAGAGATATGCAAGGGGGGTGGGATGTGTGATATGGATTATAGCCGCCGCTGGATGGGTTCTGGCGGCGTTTTTAACCGGTCTGCTGGTTGGCCGGGCAAGAGACGGCCCCACTCGTAAAAAGCCAAATACGGGCAACCAGGAGCCTGCCAGCGCCATCGATAAGCAAGCCGCCGAAAAACTCCGGCGCGAATGGGCCAACTTTTTAACCTACGACGGCACCGCACAGGAGCCGACGGAATAAACGCCCTCACCATGGGCGGGAGGAGATTAAATCATGGAAGAAAACGAAATTATGCAGCCGGCTGAATCCGCACCACAGGAAGACGCCGAAAGCACAGCTACCGCAGCAGCGGAACCCACGACCGAAGAAGCTAAAGCTCTGGACACCACACCGGATGCGGAATCGACGGAGGACGTGCAGCAGCCTATCACCATCCCCATCCAGTTCAATCATGAGAGCCGGGAGCTTTCGTTAGAAGAGGCGCAATCCCTAGCGCAAAAGGGTCTAAAGTTTGAAGAATTATCCCCAACGCTCGAAAAGATTCGCTTTTTGGCGGCGGCGAACGGCAAGAGTATGCAGGAGATGGTGGACGCCCTGGCGGAAAGCCAGGACAAGCAGCTTTATCAATCTATCCTTGCGGAGTGCGACGGAAACGAGGCGCTTGCAAACCGGCTTTTTGATGCTGAAAAGCTCAAGCGCCAAACCGCCGCTGAAAGTGCGCAAAAGGAAGCAGCAGCCGCGCAGGAAAAAGGAAAGGCCGACCTTGCCAAAAGGCTGGCCGATGAGTTCGTGGAGCTGCAGCAGGAATTTCCCGAACTAGCGGAGTTTTCCGCTGTCCCCAAATCCGTGCTGGATGCGGCAGTAAAAGGCAAAAACCTTACCGACGCCTATCTGCGTTACCAGCGCGCCGAAAGCAAAAAAGTGTCCGCAGCCAAGGCCACACAGGAGCAGGCGGCAAAAGCGTCCGCTGGTTCCCAAGCCGAGGGCGCGGGCGAAACCACAAACCCCACCATCGACGCCATGCTGGCCGGTGTGTGGGCAAGATAGGGAGAATACATAATGGCTATTACAGAAAGCACTATCAATTCTTTAGAATTCCAGTCTAAACTTACTGGAGAACTGGACAAGGCGCTGGTTCAGTCCGCTCAGACCAGTTTCTTCGCGGACAACGCCATGCGAAGCAAATTTGTTGGGGCGCGTACTGTACTGATTCCGGATGTGGACATGCAGGGCCTCGGCAACTACGACCGCGACAACGGCTTTGTCACCGGTGCGCTGACCGTATCCAGTACGGCCTATACGATGGCTATGGATCGCGGCCGCTCCTTCCAGCTTGACCGAGAGGACAACGACGAAACCGGTATCGCCAATCTGGCCGGACAGGTGATGGGCGAATTTATCCGCACCAAGGTGTCGCCTGAAATGGACGCGTATGTCCTGTCCAAACTGGCTACCCTGGCCACTACCAAATCCCACACCGTGACCGGTACCCCCTCCTCCCAGGTATACAAAATGATTACCGAGGCCATCAACAAGGTGCAGGCTGTGGCCAGGTACGATGAGGAACTCGTTTGCTTTGTTGACAGCGAAGTTTGGTCGGCGACGATGAACACCACCGAGCTTTCCCGACAGCTGATGGTAAGCGATTTCCGCAAGGGCGAAATCAATACCAAAGTCAAGAAGCTGAACGACGTGCCGATTATCCCGGTAGCAGACGACCGCATGAAGACGGCATACACGTTTTATGACGGCGTGACCGACAACAGCGGATCCAGCGGTGCAGACCAGCGCCCCGGCGGGTTCGTCCCGGCTTCCGGCGCAAAGAAAATCGGCATTCTGGTGCTGCCGAAGCGGGCTGCTTCCCTGGTCAAAAAGACCGAGAAGGTCCGCATCTTCGAGCCGGACAAGAACTTAAGGGCAGACGCCTGGAAATTTGACTACCGCCTGTACTACGACCTGTTCGTCAAAAAATCCCTACAGGACACCATCTACGCCTATACCCGATAATCCGCAGCCGCCGAGTGGGAAACCGCTCGGCGGCTTCTATATGCTTTCCGGTGGCGCATGAACCGCCGGAGGGGAACGGAGGAATACGCATGAAAAGAAAGCCGTGGGAGCCGGAACAGATATTTGCGGAATACGAGGCCGGGCGGACGTTTAAATCCGGCTTGGGCCGTAAAGGGCTGTACGAGCAAGGGAAAATCAACGAGCGGTTCTATATTGGCGACCAGTGGCACGGGGCGCGGTGCGGCAACGACCGGCCCTTGGTGCGCCACAACGTTATCAAGCGCATTGGCGACTATAAAATGGCCGTGGTGGCGTCCAATCCGGTCACCGTTAATTATTCGGCGGAGGGCGTACCAAACACCGTCGGTATCAGCGACCGGGCCAGAGACGAGCGAGACGCCTTTGCGCAGGGACAGGTTTCACCGCAGGAAACCATGGGCCTTCCGCCGGAGGAAGAGCTGGCCGTGACCATGACCGCGCTGTCCGACTACTTCAAGACCACGGCGGAACGGGTAAAATTTGACGACTTGAAAGAGCAGGCCTTGCGCAACGCCTATGTGTCTGGCACCGGCGTACTGTACACCTATTGGGACGATAAAATCCGCACGGGACTATATGCGGACGAATCCGGCACCACGCCGATTCAGGGAGATATTGCGTGTGAAGTGCTGGACATTGAAAACGTGTACTTTGGCGACCCGAATCTATATGACGTGCAGGCGCAGCCCTATATCATTATCGCCCAGCGCAAGAGCGTTGCGGATTTGCAGCGTGAGGCCCGCCGCAACGGTCGTTCAGAGGCTGAAATCGATGCGATTAAGCCGGACAGAGATACCGGGTATATGGCTGGCGACATGTCAGAGGATGAGCCGGAGGGCAGCCGCAAAACCACTGTGCTAACAAAGTTTTGGAAAGAGTGGGCCAAGGACGGCACGTGCAAGATTATGGCCTCTGTGGCCGTGCGCGGCGCTACTATCCGGTACAGGTGGGACACCAAACTGCGGCTGTACCCGCTGGCCGCGTTTCGGTGGGAACGCCGGCGCAACTGCGCTTATGGCGAAAGCGAAATTACCTATCTCATTCCCAACCAGATCGCAATCAATCGGATGCTGACGGCCAATGTTTGGGCCGTTATGATGCTGGGTATGCCGCTCACCATCGTGAACCGGGATATTGTGCAGCAGCCCATTACAAACGATCCGGGGCAGCTTATCGAGGTCAACGGAAACGGAGAGGACATGGCAAACGCCATGCGCTATGTCAATCCGCCGAACTTTGCCCCGGCGTTTGAGCAGAACATAACCTCTCTCATCAGCAACACCCTTACGCAATCAGGAGCCAACGACGCAGCGTTGGGCGACGTGCGACCGGATAACACCTCGGCTATTGTGGCGGTACGGGAAGCGGCTACTATGCCCATGCAGACGGTGCAGAACCGGTTTTACAGCTTCATTGAGGACATGGCCCGCGTGTGGGCCGAGATGTGGGTGACCATGTACGGGCGGCGCAGCCTGAAAATCGAGGACGAAAACGGTGTGTGGTATATGCCGTTTGACAGCGAGAAGTACCGGGATTTGCTTATCTCGGTAAAGGTTGACGTGGGAGCGTCCGCCTTGTGGAGTGAAATTCAAAGTGTGAACACCCTGGATAATCTCTTAGCTTCCCAGATTATCACGCCTAAGCAGTACCTGGAGCGGCTGCCCAAAGGCTCTGTTCCCAATCTTTCCGGGCTTATCCGCGAGATGCAGGAGGCCCAGAGGGCGCAGGAAGAGGCGGCCATGCAAGCGCCTGAACAGCAGGGTGTTGATGTGCAATCCATCATTGACGGGCTTCCGCCGGAATATCGCCAAGCGTTTGATTCTGTGCCGCCGGAGCAGCAGGCGGCCATGCTGCAGGAAATCGGGGTGATGTAATGCGGACGGGAAACGATGTGTTCCGGCGGGCTATGTCCCTGCTGGGATATACAGGTGCAGATGGGGCCGTAAACGGCGCACAATCGGCTGAATTGTTCCGTCGCGGGTTAAATATCGTCAATCAGGTGATGGCCGATATTTGGCCGTTGGAGCGTAAAGACGCATATATCCCGCTTTCCAACATCAACGACGATATTCCGCTGTCTCAGTACGCGGTAGAAAGCGCCATCCTCTACGGCGTCGCTATGTTTTTGGCGCAGTCCGAGGGGGACGGGGAAAACCAGCAATTTTATTCCAGCCTGTATCAGCAGAAGCGGAACGCCGTGAAGCGCCCGCCGGTGCGACGGGTCGACACGCTTCCGAATGTGTGGGAGGATTAACATGCGTATTCCAAAAATGCAGGCAAGCCCGCAGTACAGGGTGACTATTCCTAAGCTGGATGGCGGCGTAAACCTCAAGGATGCGCCGCATCTCGTGGAGGATAACCAGCTTACCAACGTTTGCAATATGTGGTGGCAAGACCAAGCCCTTCGGACACGGCCGGGCCTGAAAACAGAAACCAATTCTATTTACCGAATAGAAACAAACGAACGTGTTTCTTGTTCCGACGGTGCGCTATCGTCCATTGGTGGCTGCCCGGCTATGGCGGTATTTTCCCGTATTAATATGGGCACAGTCCTCGTATCCGTGTATAAAATTCAACCGGACGGCGGACGTGAACAGGTGGGAAATCCCATATATCTCCCAACCGATGAAGATGTCAACAGTCTTCGCATTATGTTCGTAGAGAGCGACAAGAAGGCGTCTGGCAATGGACTGTATATCTTCTTTAACGTGGGCTTGATTTTTGAGTGGAACGGAAGTGACGAATGGACCCAACTGTCCGATGATGATATGTATGTGCCCACCGTGTTAGTCAGCGGCAAAGGAACATATACAGACGGCGAAGTGGGTGAGCCGAACGGAACCTTTTTTGAAGGATATAACATGTTAACTGGAAGGTTTCGGAGTTTATACACCACCGACGGGAAAGGGAAAACTTTTTGGCTTCCTCAAAAAGGACTAGACAATTCGAAGATAACTGCCAAGTATACAGACAGCAAAGGAACTGTTCATGCCCATACGATTAACGCAAATACTTCGATGGAGACGGCGGCCCAGGCGGATGGTTTAGTGCTTATGGCAGATAGAACGGCGGGTTATGTTTACTTTACCAAGGACAGGGTATCGCCTACACCGGTTCCGTCTGCCAACATAACCAATAATTTAGAGGTAGTAGCTTCAAAAGACGATGCAGAAGCCTTTGAAAAAATCACAAACATGAGTATGTGTACTTGGTTCGGCGGCGACCGGAGTGGAATAAACGGCGGGACTAGACTGTTCGTTTCCGGTAATCCTTCAGAGCCGAATCTAGTGCACTGGAGTGATGTTAATAATCCACTGTACTTCCCTGAGAACAACTATGCGCGCATTGGCAATTCTGGTATGGCCGTGACCGCGTTCGGCAAGCAGGAAAACATCCTGGTAGTTTTTAAGGAAAGTGAGATATATTATGCAACGTATGTTGCTGGCGGGGATTTTACCGCCCAGGATGTAATCGATGGCAAGGTTGTTGACGTGACTGCCAACATGGCTAAGTTTCCCATAACGCCCATACATTCGAGTGTGGGCTGTGATTGCCCGAACACCGTTTCACTTTGTAATAATCGGCTGATCTGGGCCACATCTGGGAAAAAGGTATATACGCTTACATCAGCCAACCAATACAGCGAGCGCAACGTGTTTGAACTATCCGATGCGATTCAACCTGAACTAAACGGATGGGATGAATCGCTTATGAAGGAGTATGCATTTTCCGTCGATTGGGATGGAAATTACTTCTTATTTTGCTTGGACAAGGCCGTTGTGTTTAATTATGGCGGGAACGCTTTTGCAAATATTTCCTCCTACGCCGATCCCAAAAAGGCTCAGAGATACATGGGCTGGTATATCTGGGCATTCGTAGATTATGCCCAAGCGATAAAAGGTTATGTTTTTGGCGGTGTGTGTCAGTTAATTGGTAGGGGGCAAAAGATTTATATAGACCCCGAAACCGGGCAACGCGAATCGTATGATTTTCTGGTGCATTACCATTTCGGTGGCATGTCTGATACGGCGTTATATTATGACGAAATCACAGGAGACACGCCAATCCACTCCATGTTCCAAACAAAACTATTCGATTTCGGTCGTCCAGAACGGCGCAAAAATGTCCGCAAGCTGCACATTGGGGCCACCGATGTGGCGGATGGGTATATCACACTGTCTTATGTGACGGAATTCGGTACGCAGGAGGATGCATACCGAATCGGCATGTATGGGGATGGGGATATGCGTGTGTGGGCCGTTACGCCTCATGTAAACCGCATAAGACGGTTTGGAATCCGCGCCGATAGCGCCGGTGCCATGGCGGTGGACGGCATGGTTATTCGATATGAAGTATACGGGGAAGTGAGATAAATGGCGAGGTCAATTCAAGAATACGTTGACGAATTATACGGCAAAGGTCAGGGGACGTTAAATCAAATTCACGAGCAGCGGAAGCAATCGGATCAGCAGCTTATTGATAGTGTGAATGCGGCGATTGACCGTACAACGGCTGCTTCCACTAAGCCTTATCAAACGCAAATAGAGCAGCTTCCGGAGGCGTATCAGAAGCAGTTCGACGCCAATGCCGTGCAGGAACTGGTTGGCCGCCGAAAGGTAGAGGAAGCCATGGCCAACATGGGCCTGACCGATTCCGGCCTGAACCGTACCCAGCAGACCGCCTTGTCCGTACAACGCGGCAACGCGGACGCGGCCGCCCGCCTGGAGCAGCAGAAAAAGACCCAGGAATTGCAGGACAAAATTGCCCAGCTTATTGAAGCGGGCGCGGCCCAGAAGCAGCAGCAGGCAGCCGGCGTACTGAGCAACACGTCCAATTGGTTCAACGATGCTTTAGCGAGTTCTTATAATACCGCTATGCAACAGGGAGCCAGCATGTATAATGCCGACCTTGCCAGGGAAGAACAGGCCAGACAGTATGACCTTAGTAGGCAAGACGCTCTTGCAAAGGCAAAGTACGAGGCCCAGACTGCACAGGCGCAGGCCGCCGCCAAGGCCAAACAGCAGGAAGCCGAAAACCAATTGGCGCTGCTTAAGTGGTATACGGACGCGGGCTTGTCCGCGGATGAAGCGCTGCAAATGGTTGCTTATGCAGGCGGCGGCAAGGTGCCAATATCCGCTCCTTCTCAAAGCAGCCGATTAAGCGACGGCAATTACAACCCTAAAAACTCAAAGGAATATGGCTCCGCCTTAGCTCGGCGCATAAGCCGGAACGGCATTAGTAAATGGGACGCAGTTAACGACCTTATCAACGAATTTCAAGGAGACGAGGCGGCATTACTAGAGGCGGCCAGATATGCCGGAGTATATGATGAACTCATGAGCCGACGTAAATAAACGAGGTGATTTCTATGCCGTACATTCCTTATTCAGTTGATGAAATAGAAAAACTAAAAAAACAATCCACAAGCCGCTATATACCTTATTCGAGCCAGGAAATTGAAGCTCTGAAAGCCCCATCTGCTTCAGTATCTGCTTCCTCTAAAGGCGTAACCGGGACAACCACGAAGGTGTCTGCTACATCGACAGGGAAATTGCCTGCTGCCGAGCCTTACCAAGTGCCTCTGCCGGATGCTATGGTTTCAGTTTCGGGCGGAAGGACTGAACGGAACGGGGGAAGCGCGGATTCTTTAGCGCCGGCTCCGTTTGAATCGGTCGTGAACAACCCGGATTTTGCAACCCTGTCTAAATATAAAAGTGAAAAAAGCGACGCAGGGAAAAGGTTCGATTTTCAAAACAAGGCCTATCACTACTTAAATGATAGTAGCTACTGGGATGGAAATCAAACTTTAGCAGATATTGACGCGGCTATTTTTACCAGAAATGATGCGCTTAGTGAAATGACCCCGCTAGAAATCTCTATTTACAACTACTATGTGAATTCTGGGGATAGAAAGACGGCACAGGCTTATTTGCAAAGCCTACGCACAAAGCTTCAGGAAAGAAAGGCCGATACGATCGCGAAGGAAATTAGTAAAAAAGACGGCGCCGACAAAGTGTTATCTGCGGCAGGGCTGGCTTTAACCGGCGGTATGTCTGCGGCCAATTCCGGTCTTGAACAGTATTTAGAAATGCTGACCGGAAGCGATAAAATTGTTGATAAAAACTGGATGGAGCAGGCGCAGGCAAATGTTCGCCCGGAATTATCTGGTGGGCTTGGCGTTATGTCTGATGTGCTTTATTCGGCGGGCAATATGGCCAACTCTGCCGTATTAGGTGCCGCGAATCCGGTCGCGGGCGCTACGTTGATGGGCGCTCAAACAGCTGGCAACGCTTATGGCGACACAATAAAAGAAGGATATAGCAAAAATGAGGCGTTGCTATACGCAGGAATTAACGGCGCACTAGAGAGTGGATTGCAATATGTGTTAGGCGGTATAGGTGCTTTAGGCAAGGGCGGGGCATCCAAATTGCTTGCTAAAGTTCCGGCGTTGCAGACGCTGGGTAAAACCATAGAAGCCTCTATAAAAAATCCTACGGTTCAAGCTGGCCTCAAGTCTGCCGGAAAATATATCGCAAGCATGGGTGACGAAGCGTTTGAGGAATATTTGCAGTCGGTAGTTGATCCGGTTGTTCGCAATGCGGTTTTAGATGAAAACAATGAGTTAAATCCTTTGTCAGAGGATGCATTGTATTCCGCGCTGGTTGGTGCAATATCTGGCGGTTTGATGAACCTGCCTGGGGCAGTAACTGACTTTACAGGTTCAAAAAGAGCGGATACATCAGCAAACGGCCAGTGGACAAATGGCGCAAATGATGATATAATGGAAACGGTAAAAGGAGGTTCGCTCGATGGAAGAGAAAACGCGCAGCAAGAAAACGCGCCCGGAGGACATGCCGGAGTACCAGGACAAATATTCACAGTCACTGATTCGGAGTTGGAGAAAACGGTTCCCGGAATGGAGCGACGAGCGGATTATCGAGGAGTTGGACTGGCTGTAACAGAGGCTCTCCAGAAGCGGGGGATTACGCCGGTTGCGCTCGCCTATACCAACGATTCGGACGGATTTCATCAGGCCATTGGAAGAGCTAAACAGAATAATATGCACGGCGCATTTGTTACGCAGCACGAGGTATCGGAGTATGCGAACGATGCGCTTTTTTTATCCGAAGACGGGAATACAGGTGTTGCCGTCACGCCCGACGGTGATATTGTGTCGGTGTTCAAAAACCCGAATGGCAAAGCAAAAAAAGCGGTGCATTCCATCCTGTTGACGGCGCTCGAAAACGGTGGGGTCAAGCTGGATAACTTTGATGGCGCGCTGTCTGATATGTACTGGAACCACGGATTTATTCCGGTGGTACGCACGTCGTTTGACCCGGAATTTGCTCCCACAGATTGGAATTACGCTAGGGACGGTCAGCCGGATATTATCTTTTGGGTGCATAATGGAGAGGACGCGCAGACAGTTGCCAGGCGAATCGGCGAATATGGAGATCTTCCCGATTTGACTAAACTTCCGGTTATGAGTTATGACGAGGCAGCCGCCTATCGGGATAACATTCTAAAACAGCGAGCAGATTCCGGTAATACCGGGTCTGCTTTTTTTGATGCCGATTCCAAGGGCTCGACCGACAATATAGATGCCATCGTGCGGGATGTGTTCGGATACGGAAAGGCGGAAACTCAAGGGGAGGTCAGAAAACCAGATTTAAGTCAGGAAGCCAAATCAAGCCGAGCGGCAAAAGCGCGCGAAACTGGCTCTATGTTTAATATCAACCCTAACGACATAGAAACGGCCGCCATACTTGCCGAACAGACCGGACGCAATATCGAATTTGTGGAGACGCTTGGCGAGGGCAGAAACGGTAAATACGACGCTGAAACCGGAACACTGTATATTGCGGCGGATAGCCCGAATCCTGTGAAGACCATCCTCAAGCACGAACTGACGCACAGTTTGGAAGGCACACAGGCATATACAGAACTGTCGAAGTTTGTTTCAGATATTCTCGTTAAGGAAACGGGGATGAGCCTTGACGAAATCATAGAAGCTAAAATCGGAATTTATGGATTGAGCGGGGAGACGCTAGATTCCAACGGTGCGTTGGCGGAATTGGTCGCGGACTATGTGGGGGATAATCTATTTACAAGTGAAAAAGCAATCCGCCAATTGTCAGCAGAAAAGCCGAGCCTTGCTAGACGAATCTTAAATTGGATTCGCTCAATGAAGACGAAGCTGTTCGGAACCAATCATGAAAAACTGATGGCCGAAGCTGAGAGGATGTATCATGATGCTTTGATGGAGCCGTTTGTAAAAGGAAGTGATTCATCATACGCTAAATATAGCATTCAACACGATGCGGACGGGAAAAGATATGTACATGTAGATACAGACCAAGAAATTTTTAACGGAAAGTCCGTCAAAGAAATGAGGGAAACTGCACGTAAATATATATTGGACGCTTTTCGTGGCAAGGTGCTTCCTGTTGGAGACGGCGATAAGGCGTTTGTAAACGGAAGATCCGCAAGCGAATATGCCAATCCGGCCAATCGGCGCATGCCAGACGAATTGAAATCAGCAAAAATGCGCGCGTCTACAGAGCTAGACAATTTACTGGCGGTGTCTGATAAAATCGGAAATGTTCCTGATGATGGACGTCATCCAGAGGCAACCGGCGGATGGGATGTATACAGAACTAACTTTGAAGTTGGCGGAGAAATGTTTTCCGGTGAAGTGAAAATAAAAGTAACGGATAAGGGGCGGCTGTTTTATGATGTCACAAAAATAGAAAGAACCGCCCGTAATCGCGATCAAACCAGATTTAATCCGGCCGCCGCATCAGGCAGTTCTTCTGACACCACTATACCACAAACGCATAACGGCGTCAATACTAGTATATCCGAAAATTCGGCGTACGATACAGGAAGATACGCCCTAAAAACAAGGGTGGAGAATTCTGACGGCGTAGAACTGACGGATGGACAGGAGCGGTATTTTGAAAAAAGCCAAGCCAGAGACGATGAAGGCCGGCTTCTGGTGGTGTACCACGCTACCGATGCGGATTTTACCGTGTTTGACAAAGCCAAACAGGGAAGCGCCAACGACCCAGGCGTATGGGGGAGCGGATTCTATTTCGATACCGACCAATCGTTTGCAGAGGAATTCGGCAGCAAATCCAAGCCGTACTATCTGAACATCACCAACCCTCTGCGGACTACTTATGACGCCGATTGTCATGTGGTGGCCGGAATATTTCGGCGGGCCGGGATTGATATCCCATTCAAAATTAAGCCGGATACCTCTCTTTTGCAGTTCATTAAGAAATTCGGCAATCGAAAATTCAGCGATACTCTACAGGCACTTGGCTATGATGGTGTGATTGTATCCGGGGAAGAATGTGTGATTTTTGAGCCGGAGCAAGCGAAATTGACCAACAACATTAATCCAAGCGGCGATCCGGATATACGGCACTCTATTGGAGTAAGTAGCGGCGATACCATAGCCGATATCAAAGCTATGGTTGAACGGTATGGCGCTATTAAACGCGGTGAAGCGCCTGCCCGTGATGTGGAAATTCCAAAGCAGACCAACGACCAAACACGAACCCGCCAATACGTTCGCACCGCCGCCGAAGCCTCTCAGGTTCCGGATAGCTTCATTAACGGCATTACTCAGGACGTGATGAACGACGTTTATGCCTATGTTCCGATTAGCAACAACGAGGCTATGGAACGGGCGGTCAGCACGGTCGAAAACATGGGGCTGGATAAGGCGATAGAGCAGTGGAACGCGGCGGTAAACGGGGAGCACATGCCCAGCAAATACGATGTGGCTTTGGGCGAATATCTGCTTACACTTGCCGGGAAAAACAACGATCCGGCCCTGGCGTCCAAGATGATTATCGAATTGTCAACGGTCGCCACTAATGCAGGGCAAGCGGTTCAGGCCATGTCCATGCTAAAGCGCATGACGCCAGAGGGTCAGCTGATGGCGCTGCAGAAGGTAGCCGACCGCATCAACAGGGAACGCCCGGACAGCAATGTTAAAATTCCGGAGACCATCATCGACAGAGTGCAGAGGGTGAACCCGCGCGACACGGAAGCCGTTGACCAGATAATGCACGACGGGCTGGTTGCCATCGCAGAGCAGGTTCCGTCTACCTGGCTGGACAAATGGAACGCATGGCGGTATCTTGCTATGCTCGGCAACCCGAGAACCCACATTCGGAATATCGCCGGGAACGCAGCTTTTGCTCCAATTGTTTACACCAAAGATTTTTTAGCGGGCGCTATAGAGGGCGTGGTGGACGCCGCCTCCAAAGCGACGGGCGGTCAGGGGATAGCCAGAACAAAAACAGCCCTTTCCGCTTTACCGTTTTCCAAAAGAAGCGAATATCTGGATTTTGTCCGCGAGGACTTTCAGAAAATGAAGGACGTGATAAACGGAGGTGGCGGCAAGAACCCAGCGGACGTTGTACGGGATAATCAGAAGGTGTTCACATCCAAGCTGATGCAGCCGGTAGAGAAGGCCGGTAAACGGAGTTCCAAACTGCTGGAAGCCGAAGACCTGGCCTTCAAAAAAATCCATTATGAACGGGCGCTTATGCAATATCTGGCGGCGAATAAAATTGACCTGAGTACCGTTACCGAGGAAACCTTGAATAGAGGCCGAAACTACGCCATTCGAGAGGCGCAGAAGGCCACCTTTGCAGATGCGTCCGCTTTTGCGTCCGCACTGAATCGCTTGTCCAGACAGCATAAAGCCGCACAGTTTCTCATCGAGGGGAATCTGCCATTTAAAAAGACCCCTGTGAACATACTGAAACGTGGCGTGGAATACAGCCCCGCTGGCATTTTGGACACGGTAACACGCAAAGCCTATCAGTTAAAGAGCGGAAAAATCAGCACCGCTGAGTTCATCGACAGTTTATCCGCCGGGCTTACTGGTACGGGCGTTATGGCTTTGGGCATGTGGCTGGCTTCAGCCGGTTTATTGTCCGGTGGACTTGGGGACGATAAGGACGACCAATTCTCAAAACTGCAAGGCGAACAGGAGTACGCGTTACAAATAGGGGATACGTCATACACAATCGATTGGGCGGCCCCCGCCGCGCTTCCTTTGTTCGTTGGCGCTGAAATCGTTGACTTATACCGGGATTCTAAAACCGGGGAAGTACCGCTTTCCAAGCTGTTGGAATCGTTGACTAACCTTTCCGAACCGATGGTGAACATGTCCATGCTGCAAGGAGTAAAAGAAGCTATAGAAAATGTGAAGTTCAGCAATCAGGAAATTCCAGACATTATCTTTAATTCCATAGCTAGCTATATGGGTCAGGGGGTTCCAACGCTGCTAGGACAGATAGCCAGAACCACAGACGATACCCGCCGCCGGAATTATGTTGAACAAGGCAGCGCTTTCCCCTCGCTTCAAATGGCATTGCAGAGAAACAAATCCAAAATCCCCGGTGCTTTGCAAACACAACAGCCATACGTGGACGCTTGGGGGCGCGAGGAGACGACCGGGAACATTGCGGAAAGAGCGTTCAGCAATTTCCTAAGCCCTGGTTATACCAGCGAAAAGCAAACGTCCTCCATGGAAAAGGAACTGGAGAGGCTATACGAAGAAACGGGAGATGCCGGTGTCTTGCCCTCTTCTGCGCAAAAAAGCATAACGAATCAAGGGGAAAAGTATGTTCTCACCGCAGAGGAATACACGGAATATCAAAGGGTAATGGGGAAGACCTCCTATGAACTATTAAGCAAGCTGACGGGTTCATCCGAGTATAAAAAGCTGACAGACGAACAGCGTACAGATGCTGTTTCGGAGGTATACAGCTATGCGAAGGATTTGGCCAAGGAGGAAATGCTGAAAAGCCGCGGGGTGAAATATGAGGCGTCATCAAAGCGCCAAAGCATGGACGTGGCGAAGAAAAACGGCGTTCCGCTCTCTATGTATCTTCTCTACAGCATTCAGGCCAAAGACCTGAAATCCGATAAAAAATCTAATGGGGATACGGTAAGCGGTTCTCTTAAGCGCAAAAAAGAGGAGATTTTAAACAACATGGGGGTGACGGCTCAGCAAAAACGGGTTCTGCTACTGCTGGATGGATATGGCAGTAAACAGCAGAGAGAACAACTACTTACTGGCACGGTTTCTTCCGGTTCCAGCTACGAAGAAACGGCAATCGACAGACTACTAAAGGGGGCGCTATCGTGACAGCTATTCGGACAATAGAATATACAGCCAGTCCAAGCGGTGTGAAGCCAATCGCACCGCAGGACGCGGGCGTCCGGGGAGAACACAAAGCCACAAACGTGGTGTTCAACCTGGACGCTTCTCTTATTAAGCCGGAATATAAATACCGGTTTGAATATGTTGACGGGTTCAGCGGGTTTGACACAACTGAGTTTGTGCAGCCAGTTGGGAGCACAGTGTCCATACTCCTCCCGGTTGAATGGACAGCCGGCGGCGGGTGTGGAACGTTGCGACTTTGCATCGTGGCCCTTGATAGCCAAAGCAACGAAGAACAGACGGTATATACATTTCCCGCAAGCCTGCTGTTTGCAGAACGCGAAACCGGTGGGGAATGTAACTACAAAAAGGGGTTGTCCGCGCTTATTGACAGCGCCGGGAAAGCCACTGACGCCGCGAACGAAGCCGCAGAAAACGCGAACGCGGCGGCGGACAGAGTGGATGAATCTGTGTCCAGCGCCAACACAGCGGCAGCCAACGCGAATCGAGCCGCTGCAAGCGCGGATGCTTCTGCGGCCACGGCGATGTCGGCAGCAGGAACAGCTACCACCGCGGCGGGGGCGGCCAATACAGCAGCCAGCCAAGCACAGGCAGCTAAAGCGGCGGCCGATACGGCGGCCAGCGGAGCAGACGCTTCGGCTGAGCAAGCGCGGACGGCGGCGGCCAACGCAAACACAGCGGCTGGAACGGCCAACACGGCCGCGTCCAACGCCAACGCCATCGCGCAGACGGTGCAGGCCAAGCTGGACGCGGGCGAGCTGAAGGGCGAAAAAGGCGACAAGGGCGACACCG
>ERZ824522.610-NODE-610-length-33102-cov-5.862166_pt1 | contig 33102 bp, 30 predicted proteins | sample MGYA00519935_ERZ824522 | MGnify/ENA primary metagenome ERZ824522 (study PRJEB31778, sample SAMEA3449160) | human gut metagenome | biome: human gut; feature: human-associated habitat; material: faeces | place: United Kingdom | collected 2010/2012 ...
TTTGTATAAATTCCCGGTAAATCCGGCAGCGTGGAAAATCCACAATTTGTTTTAATTCTAATTGATAATTCACGATAAACCTCCATATAATATTGTAGTTGTAGTAAAATAATTGTAGACGAAAGATACTAAAATGTATATAATATGCCCATAGGGGTGCTAAGTGGCATAGATTTGGCACAGTAAAATACCTGATATGGCATGAAAGCAACATGAAAATTAGGGTGGATATAAGGTGGACAGTTTGGAAAACCTTAGAGTTTTAGAGGGTTCCGAGGTTTTTTTCCGGGGTCTGCAACACCTCTATCCCCGGTTCAAATCCGGGTGGCACCTCTCTAAAGAGCCTTGATTTCAGGCCCTTTTTTTCATATATATATTCATTTTTACAAAGATTCTGCGGAGAGTGATCCGGCATTTTACAAAGGTTCTGGATGTCGCGCTCTCCGCAAAATATTGACTGTGTTATATGGGATTAGTCAGGTATCAGTCCTGATAGACAATTTCTCCTCTACAGATAGTGTAATGAATTTTTCCATATAATTCCATACCTTTAAATGGTGTATTGGAGGATTTAGACAGGAAAGAATCCACAGTCCATGTTTCATCTGGATTAAAAATTACCAGATCGGCAGGAGCTCCCTCCTCAACAGAACCACCGGGCAGATGATAAAGATCAGCAGGATTACAGGTCATTTTTTCCAGAAGCTCTTCCAGCGTCAGGCAGCCTTTTTTTACCAGATTGGTGATACCAAGGCCAAGAGATGTTTCTAATCCTGTAATGCCGCTTGGAGCATCTGTGAGGGCTTTGGATTTTTCTTCAGCACTGTGAGGGGCGTGGTCAGTGGCAATCAGATCAATGGTTCCGTCTTTCAGGCCTGCAATGATCGCCTGCCGGTCTTTTTCTGTACGCAGAGGCGGATTCATTTTTGCAAGAGTACCATAAGTAAGAACTGCCTCATCGGTAAGAGTAAAATGATGAGGGGTGGCTTCCGCATGGATATCCGCGCCAAGTTCTTTTGCAAGACGCACAAGAGCGACAGAATTGCCGGAGCTGATATGCTGGATCACAACAGGAGCCTTAGTATGAAGGGCAAGCATACAGTCCCGGGCAACCATGACTTCTTCGGCAATTGCAGGAGAACCTGTAATCCCAAGACTGTCTGCTACAGGACCGGCATTGATTCCGTTATTTGCGATAAAGCTTTTATCCTCTTCGTGAAGGCTGATAGGCATATTTAATTCGGCTGCGTTTTCCATGGCCCGGCTGCAGAATTCCGCATCAAGAAGAGGGATGCCGTCATCTGTAAAACCGCAGGCACCGGCTTCCTTTAAGGCTTTAAAATCATTCATGATTTCTCCCTTAAGCCCTTGGGATACAGAAGCTGTCTGATAAATGTTAATTTTTTCTTTTTTTGCCCGTGTCAGAATATCTGTAAGGGTTTCAACAGAATCTACAGCAGGTTTTGTATTTGCCATGCAGATTACAGAGGTTACGCCACCCCTGGCAGCGGCAAGAGCACCTGTGTGGAGATCTTCCTTATAGGTAAGTCCTGGATCACGAAAATGAATATGAGTGTCAACAAGGCCCGGCGCAACAGTCAGACCGGTAAGATCCAGAACTTCTTCACTATTTTCAGGAACAAGACCAGCAGAAATCTGAGAAATCTTTCCGTTTAGAATACGGATATCTGTAAGTTCCTGAGTATGCGTTTTGGGATTTATAAGAAAACCATTTTTTAAAAGCATATAATAATCCTCCTTTTAACGGGCATATCAGCAGTAAACAGCCCTTGTTATTTAGATTCAGTATAGAAGAAAGAAAGGAAATTTGTCAAGGGAAGAGAGAAAAGGAGTAGTATCTGTTTTCAGGCAAAAATAAATAGGTGATTCGACAAAAAGTTCTTTACAACAGGGAAACCATATGATAGAATAAACAACTGTGATATATTTTCATATCCTTGCTCTCTGACAGTACAGAGGGCCATAAAGACCACAAGGAGGTAAAAAGCATGAACAAGTACGAGTTAGCATTAGTTGTGAGCGCTAAAGTTGAAGACGAAGTACGTGATGCAGTAGTAGAGAAAGCAAAAGGCTACATTACACGTTACAACGGCGTGATCACAGAAGTAGAAGAATGGGGTAAGAAGAAATTAGCTTACGAAATTCAGAAAATGCATGAAGGCTTCTACTATTTCATTCAGTTTGAAGCAGATGCAGAGTGTCCGGCGGAAGTAGAAAGACATGTACGCATCATGGACAACGTATTAAGATACTTAGTCGTTCGTAAAGACGCATAATCTTTTTACACATGGATTTTAGAAAGCACCATTAGAACCCGTTCACTTACTGAAAGAAAGAGGTAGAAAAATGAACAAAGTAATTTTAATGGGTCGCTTAACAAGAGATCCTGAGGTCAGATATTCCGCAGGAGAAAATGCTCTGGCAATCGCCAGATATACACTGGCAGTAGACAGACGGTTCCGCAGAGATGGAGAGGCATCCGCTGATTTTATCAGCTGTGTGGTATTCGGACGCGGAGCAGAGTTTGCAGAAAAATATTTTCATCAGGGAATCCGTATTGTAGTCAGCGGACGCATTCAGACCGGAAGCTATACAAACAGAGAAGGTCAGAAGGTGTATACTACAGAGGTGGTAGTTGAGGAACAGGAATTTGCTGAGAGCAAAGCCGCAAGTGATAACTATGTAGCATCTCATCCTCAGCAGAGCGTTGCTCCGTCAGCGCCGTCCATGCCAAGCCCAAGCGCTGCAAGTGCAGACGGCTTCATGAATATCCCGGATGGAATTGACGAAGAATTGCCGTTCAATTAAAGCCTGAGCATTAAATGAACGACGAAGAGAAGAGAGAAAGCTGGTTGTATCCAGGTGAGAGATCAGGATTTCTCAGTCAATCAAATTGAAAGAAAAACAGGAGGAAACCATCATGGCTTACAATAGAGGCGAAAGACCGGACTCTCCTATGAAAAGAAGAGGCGGACGCAGAAGAAAAAAAGTTTGTGTATTCTGCGGTAAAGAAAACAATGAGATCGATTACAAGGATGTAGCAAAACTCAGAAAATATGTTTCTGAGAGAGGTAAAATCCTTCCGAGAAGAATTACAGGAAACTGTGCAAAACATCAGAGAGCTCTGACAGTTGCTATTAAGAGAGCACGTCATCTTTCCCTGATGCCATACGTTCAGGACTAATTGAACCTGATACCGCTGCCGATCAAATGGCAGCGGTTTTTTTATCTCATTATTTATATGGAAAAAATCCCTGAAATCTGTTATAATATGTTTTGTTGAGTGAAAGGAAACATGTAAATTTTTCAAAAAAGAATGGTAATGAAGATTATGGATGGTAAATTCAAATTAAAAGGTCATCTGAAACATCTGACAAGATGGCCCCTGTATCTGACCGCTCTTCTGATTATCCTGAACATAGTGGTTTATGCGATAGATATAAAAGCCGGAGTGGTTGTTACACTGGGAGCGCTGATCTATCTGGCCTGCGCTGTAGGTATTTTCTGTTACCACAGACCTCAGATGTTTAACGATCTTGTGGCCTTTGCAAGTCAGTATGAATTCCTTGAAAAGAGAGTTCTGGAAGAGCTTGCTCTGCCATATGCGATCATGGATATGCAGGGGAGAATGATCTGGTGCAACAAGGTATTTGCGCAGCTTACAGGAAAAGATCAGTTCTACAGAAAAAATATTAATACGATTTTTCCGGATATTACGCCGGACAAGCTTCCGGTTCCGGAAGAAAAAGAGATATCCGAGATCAGTACACAGGTTGGTGACTGTATATACAGGATTTCCATGCAGCGCGTCCTGTTAGGCGAGGCAATGGTTCATTCAGAAGTTCTGGAGGGACTTTCCGAGAATACAAGCCTGATTGCCATGTATCTGTATGATGAGACAGAACTGAAAGATTATATTAAAGCAAACGAGGACAACAAGCTTGTAGTTGCTCTGGCATATCTGGATAATTACGAAGAAGCACTTGAGAGTGTGGAAGATGTAAGGCGTTCTCTTCTGATTGCTTTAATTGACAGAAAGATCACAAAGTATTTTTCAAATTATGATGGCCTAGTGCGTAAGCTTGAAAAGGACAAATATTTCCTGATTATGCGTCAGAGTTCTCTGGAAGCTCTAAAAGAGCAGAAATTTCATATTCTGGAGGAAGTTAAGACTGTCAATATAGGAAATGAAATGACAGTCACCCTCAGTATTGGAATCGGTCTTAATGCAGCTACGTATCTTCAGAATTATGAGTACTGCCGGATTGCCATTGAAATGGCTCTGGGTCGGGGCGGCGATCAGGTAGTCATCAAAAACGGAGACAGCATCACCTATTATGGCGGAAAAGCTCAGCAGATGGAAAAGACAACCCGTGTCAAAGCCCGTGTAAAGGCGCAGGCGCTGAAGGAGTTTATGAGTACCAAGGAACGAGTGGTCGTTATGGGTCATAAGATCACTGATGTGGATGCGCTGGGAGCTGCCATTGGTATTTACCGTGCGGGAAAAACTCTGGGCAAACCGGTGCACATTGTAGTAAATGATCCGTCTACTTCTATCAGACCTCTGATGGCAGGTTACCTGAATAATCCGGATTATGAGCCTTCTATGTTCATTGACAAAAATCAGGCTATGGAGCTTGTGGATAATAATACGGTAGTGGTAGTGGTGGATACCAACAAGCCCAGCTATACAGAATGTCAGGAGCTTCTGTATATGACAAAAACAATTGTTGTGCTGGATCACCACCGCAGAGGCAATGAAATCATTCAGAATGCAGTGCTTTCCTATGTGGAACCCTATGCTTCCTCTACCTGTGAAATGGTGGCAGAGATCCTTCAGTATTTTTCTGATGATCTGAGACTGAGAAATATAGAGGCAGACTGTATTTATGCGGGAATTATGATCGACACCAATAATTTTATTACCAGAGCTGGCGTGCGGACTTTCGAAGCGGCAGCCTTTCTGAGAAGAAGCGGCGCAGATATGACAAGAGTGCGCAAGCTTCTCAGAGATAATATTGATTCATATAAGGCACGGGCAGAGGCAGTTCGTACCGCAAGTATTTATAAAGACTGCTTTGCCATTGCCAAGTGTCCTAGCGAGGGCCTGGAAAGTCCTACAGTAGTGGGCGCTCAGGCGGCAAACGAGCTTTTGAATATTGCCGGTGTAAAAGCATCTTTTGTGCTGACGCCGTATAATAATGAGGTGTATATCAGCGCCAGAGCCATTGATGAAGTGAATGTACAGGTGCTGATGGAAAAAATGGGCGGCGGAGGTCATCTGAATATTGCAGGCGCACAGGTGAAGAAACCAATGCCTGAGGTTGAAGAGATGCTGAAGAACATTATTGACGAAATGTATCAGGAGGAAAAGGAAACAAAATGAAAGTAATTTTATTAGAAGATGTAAAATCTCTTGGAAAAAAAGGTCAGATTGTAAATGTCAGTGACGGCTATGCCAGAAATATGATTCTGCCAAAGAAACTGGGCGTTGAGGCAACACCGAAAAATCTCAATGACCTGAAGCTTCAGAAGGCAAATGAAGAAAAAGTAGCACAGGAAAATCTGGAGGCTGCTCAGGCATTTGCAAAGGATCTGGAAACAAAAGAAGTAATTCTTACGCTGAAAGTAGGAGAAGGCGGAAGAACCTTTGGTTCTGTTTCAGCAAAAGAAATTTCCGAGGCTGCAAAGTCTCAGCTGAATCTGGACATTGATAAAAAGAAACTTCAGCTTGACGGTCCGATCCGCAATCTGGGTGTGACTCAGGTCGGTGTGAAACTGCATCCGAAGGTAACCGGAAGTCTTAAGGTCTGGATCAAAGAAGCATAAAACGGAGGAGCCCGCAGTATGGAAGAAGCACTGGTCAGGAGAATACTTCCCCACAGCATTGAAGCAGAACAGTCTGTGATCGGCTCCATGCTCATGGACAGGGATGCGATCCTTGTTGCGTCTGAAATTCTTACAAGCGATGATTTTTATCAGAATCAGTACGGTATTATTTTTGACGCTATGGTAGAGCTGTGCAATGAAGGACAGCCGGTTGATCTGATTACTCTTCAGAACAGACTGAAAGAAAAGGACCTTCCTCCGGATATCAGCAGTATGGAATATGTCAGAGAGCTTCTGGAAGCAGTTCCTACTTCTGCAAATATAAAATATTATGCAAATATTGTAAGTGAAAAAGCTCTTCTTCGTCGTCTCATTAAGACTACGGAGGAGGTGGCGAACAGCTGTTATCTGGAAAAGGAAAATACAGAAACCCTTCTGGAAGAGGCAGAAAAAAAACTTTTCAGTATTTTACAGAGAAGTATTGGCGGCGATTATGTACCGATTCAGCAGGTGGTTCTGAATGCCATTAATAATATTGAAAAAGCTTCCAAGCTGAAGGGAAGCGTTACCGGAATTCCTACAGGCTTTGTTGACCTGGATTACAAAACTTCGGGTATGCATCCTTCAGATCTTGTCCTGATCGCGGCCCGACCCTCTATGGGAAAGACCGCTTTTGTACTGAATATCGCGCAGTATATGGCATTTCGTAAAAATGTTACTGTGGCGATCTTCAGTCTGGAAATGTCAAAGGAGCAGCTTGTAAACCGACTGCTGGCAATGGAGTCCCATGTGGATTCCCAGAACATGAGAACCGGTAATCTGAAAGACGAGGACTGGACAAAGCTGGTAGAGGGCGCGGATATTATTGGCCGTTCCAATCTGATCATTGACGATACGCCGGGTATCAGCATTGCGGAAATGCGATCCAAATGCAGGAAGTACAAGCTGGAGCACAATCTCGGAATTATCATGATCGACTATCTGCAGCTGATGAGCGGAAGTGGAAAAAGCGATTCCAGACAGCAGGAAATTTCAGATATTTCCCGTTCTCTGAAAGCTCTTGCCCGTGAGCTTGGTGTTCCTGTTATTGCACTGTCACAGTTAAGCCGTGCGGTAGAGCAGAGACCTGATCACAGGCCAATGCTTTCTGACCTTCGAGAATCCGGAGCTATTGAGCAGGATGCGGACGTAGTAATGTTTTTGTACAGAGATGATTATTATCACAAGGATACAGAAAAAAAGGATATTGCCGAGGTCATTATTGCCAAACAGCGTAACGGCCCCATTGGAACCATTGAGCTGGTATGGCTGCCAAGGTATACACAGTTTGTAAATATGAAAAAATAAAGTCGTACAAAAAGAATCTTCCGTATTGGACACCTGTCAGGTGAAATATGGGAGATTTTTTTGCTTATCGGGAAAGTAGTAACTCTGCAGCGGCATTCCCGGTAAATAAAAAACCATTCGCTTTGCTCCGGATATAACTGCTTGAAGATAATACTTTGCAATACAGCTGATACAATTTTATGAAATTCCCATACATACAGGAGCAAATGCGTTACAGAATACAATTAAAAACTATAAATGATCAAATATCAAATTTTACATACTAAAATTCGGAATATGTGGACATAAAAGAAAGGTTAAACTCTATGTGGGCGTTTCGCAAAGACAAATCAGCGAGGAGATTATGCACTTTTTTACATCTGCTTATTTATAGTTTAAATCAAAACTTTTAATAAGCCGTAAAAAGACTGGACAATAACTACGGATTATTTTACAGCAAAAATTGTCGAACGGTTTTTGTTGAAATACTCATATACTCTGCTATAATTTGAGATGTAGGAGGTGCGGTATGGAGACAAGATATACGGTCAGACAGGCATCAGAAATGACGGGGGTGAAGCCATATGTTATGCGTTACTGGGAGGACGAGCTTGACCTTCATATCCAGAGAAATGAACTTGGCCACCGCTACTACACCAGATATGATATTCAACTTTTTCTGAATATCAGAGAACTGAAGAAAAGAGGTTTGCAGCTTCGGGCGATTAAGGATCTGATCCCTCAGATTGCCCGCACGGCTCCGGGCTCTTCTGACAGTAAGATACGCCTTTTGGAAGAAGCGGTATCTGTAAATGAGGTGCCGGTAAAGGAAGCTGTATATTCTGTGGAGGTCGGTGCGGCAGAAGAAACCGTAAATCCTAAAATCCTGGAATTCCAGACAATCCTGGAAAGACTGATCACACAGGAGATACAGTCCCAAAATGAAGATGAGGAGAGATATCGTTCTCTTGATCTTGCAATCAGAAGACAGCAGCTTGCCAGACGCGAAGCCGCTGCCGCTTCAGTGGATAAAAAATCAGGGAGAATCCTGAAAATACATAAGAATATATAAAACAAAAAAGAGCCGCAGCGTTTGCTGCAGCTCTTCTTTTCTTTTTCTGTATGTAGTCCGTTGGATTATTCTCCTGGCTGGATAGCCTCTGTAGGACAAACATCTGCACATGTTCCGCAGTCAACGCAAGCGTCTGCATCGATCTCGAAATGATCTGCGCCTTCAGAAATTGCCTCAGATGGGCACTCAGCAGCACAGGATCCGCAGCTTACACATTCGTCTGTAATTACGTATGCCATTATAGTATCCTCCTTTTTTCTCATTAGTACCCCGAAAGGTTCTATAATGCTATTCTAATATATCTTATAGAGGATTACAAGTATAAAATTATAAACATATTTTTATAATTAGCCCGTTGATTCTAGGTGATTTTTATATTATAATAAATGTGCTATAAACAGCATAACATTGCAGGAAATGATGGATTGGTTTTCTGCATATTATAAAAGGAGGTAGCAGAAATGGCACAGGTTTCCAAAGAAACAACAATTGGTGAGCTTCTCAGAATAGATCCCAACTGCGCTGCAATTCTTATGAGAATGGGAATGCACTGCATCGGCTGCCCGTCTTCACAGATGGAGTCTCTGGAAGAGGCTGCTATGGTTCATGGATTCGATGCAGATATCCTTGTTCAGCAGATCAATGATTTTCTTGCTCAATAAGAGAGATATACAGAGGAGCAGAATGAATAATAAAAGGACATTGCATAAAGAGCAATGTCCTTTTATTATTTGTTAAAGCTGTACAAGCTGTTGAAGTGCATTTGCAGAAACCAGTTTTCCATGTTCTTTCAGATATGCTTCTCCCGAGACTGTGAAAGCCTTGCTGCTTCCATATTCAGAAAGGATATTGCATACTCTGTTAAAATCTTCAGGAGAAGTCTCAGACTGATGGAGAACGAGAAGATAAGTTTCATTTTCAGTATTCCGGTACAGAGTATTCTGGCCTGTAAAGAATCCGTTCAGTCCATGAGCCGCAGCAATTACATCATCCAGCCGGGAAAAAACAAACAGACGGATTACATTAACAGCGGGAGTTTCCTGTTCCGGCTTTTCTTCTGCAGATTTTTTATCTTCTGCAGAGTTCTTTTTGGACAGTGTCTTCAGCTTGGACTCACAGAGTTTCTGAAAAAGATCTATGATATTATCTGCACCGTCAAGGGAAACCGGATCTCCCTGCCCCTGATCTTTAAAAGGTGTAAATTTGGAGAAGCGGGTATCCAGTTCTTCAGGATCCTCTACTTTGGTGATAATGAGGATAATACTGTCTGTTGTGACAGGAATTGCCTCGATCATCAGAGGAATATTATCAGCTTCAAATCCGAATTCCAGCTGAGCCTGCTCCATCATATCACGAAAAAGTTTTTTTGCTCTTTCGGAACCGTAAGCAAGTTCGCTGAGACGGATCTGATGAAGCTCCAGGTCTTCACGGGTCAGAGTACAGCGAATCTGGTTTTCGTTAATTTTTTCTATTTTCATAATAATCACATCCTATTCTTTTTATCCTGTCTGTTTACCATGTGCATATGTTATTATACTCATACATGCAGATGATGTCATTTTTGAAGAGCAGGACATTGTCAATGATTTTATTGGTTTACAGCAAAAAAATGCATATCAACTTAGCATCTATTATATACCACAAATATGGAGAATGTAAAGAAATTCAATTTACCTAAATATAAAATATTTGAAAACAAAATCGAAAATTTTTTATATTTTGCTGAAACCTCTTGCATATGATTAAAAACAAGGTATAATAAAAAACAGAAAAATCATTCTGGATGTAATGGAAGCGCCGGAACATCACAGATAACAGCTTACATATTGACTGATTTCTTTTTTCAAATGTATTGTTGCCATTTTATAGTCATGCAGCATTCCCGCTGCGGCAATCATACAAATTCCACGTATTTTAAAGATAAGGCTTCTTTTATGGACAGAGATTTTTCAGAAACCCACAGGGTGCTTTCAAAAATCCGCGAAAGGAGGGAAGAAGAGAAAATATATCACACAGTACAAAGGAATTTTATGCAAAAGCATGATGATATGCACAGAAGAACGGGAATTCCCCGTCAAAGGCAGTAAATTCCCCTCTCATGCCTGACCAGGCGGAGTATTCCCGAAATATGAAAAAAATATAAAAAGAATGATTTTATAACGCAATCGCACAAAAGTATGATATAATGAAACAGCCTTTTTAACATAAGAGGAAGTTTGTGAAACATATAGTTCTGAACTGAAAGGAAAAAGCAAATGAAAAAGCAGGTAAAAAAACAAATGAAGAAGCAGTATATGCCGGCAGTTATCGTCTGCGTTCTGATTCTTCTGCTTGCTGCAGCAGGAGTTGGAATTCATGTGGTCAAAAAATATATTCCGACAAAAGAGCGCATGGATCTGAACGAATATTACGGCAAGACTGCGGAGGGAGAGTCCGTGATCGTCCTGGGAACAGAGATTATGGAGGAGCGCGCAGTAACATCTGATGATCAGACTTATCTTCCGCTGGAGTTTGTATCAGGCCATTTGAACCAGAGATATTACTGGGACAGTTCAAATCAGCAGATTCTTTATGCAACACCTTCTGAGCTTCAGATGTATCCGGCATCTCAGAACGGAGATGGAGATGTGTGGCTGAAGGATGGAAGTGTATTTTTAAGTCTGCCTTTTGTACAAAAATATACAGACATGGACGTATATATGGGAGAAAATCCTTCTAGAATCATTATACAGAATCAGTTTACCGGGGTAAATGTAGCAACTGCAAAAAAAGATACATATGTCCGTTATCGCGGAGGAATCAAGTCACCGGTTCTCACAGAGGTCAAGAAAGGCGATACTCTGACCTTCATGGAGGAATATGAAGAATGGGTGCAGGTTGCTACAATGGATGGATATATCGGATTTGTGAAAAAGAAAGATGTGTCTTCTCCGGAAGCAAAGGATTTTGAGAGAGACTTTCAGAAGGAAGAGTATCAGCACCTGGTTATGGAAGAACCGGTGAATCTGTCCTGGCATCAGGTGACGTCAGAAGAGGCTAATGCATATTTTACCGATGCAGTGGCAAATGTAAGCGGAGTAAATGTTATTTCTCCTACCTGGTTCTATTTGCAGGATACACAGGGCAATATTGCAGATATATCTTCTGCTGACTATGTAAAACAGGCGCATGATAAAGGAATGAAGGTATGGGGACTGATTGACAACTTTACCGCAGACGTAAGTACAACAGATACTTTGTCTCAGCTTTCTTCACGCCAGAATATTATCAGTCAGCTTATGAGCGCTGCGGAAAAAACAGGACTTGATGGAATCAATGTGGATTTTGAAACGCTCAGTGAAGATGCGGGACCGCATTTTCTGCAATTTTTAAGAGAATTGTCTATTGAGTGTCATAAGAGAAATCTTGTACTGTCTGTGGATAATCCGGTACCTGAAGATTTTACCAGTCATTATGACAGAGAAGAACAGGGGGAGGTTGTAGATTATGTGATCATCATGGGATATGATGAACATTATGTAGGTTCAGAAGAACCGGGCTCTGTGGCTTCTCTTCCCTGGGTAGAAAAAGGGGTTGTGGATACTCTGGCAGAAGTACCGGCAGAACGGACCATTCTGGCAATCCCATTTTATACAAGACTCTGGAAGACAACCGGAGGAGCTTTGACAAGCGAAGCGATCGGAATGGATCAGGCACAGAATGTAATAAAAGAAAATAAGGCAGAGACTATATGGGACGGCAGTGTTGGGCAGAATACTGCTTCTTATGAAAAAGACGGTTCCAGTTATGAAATATGGGTTGAGGATGCACAGTCTATTGCGGAAAAGGTAAAACTCATTCCGAAATACAAACTTGCAGGCGTAGCACAGTGGAAACTTGGATTTGAAAACAGCAGTATCTGGAAGGTGATCAGTGAAAATCTGAAATAACGGACATACATAAAAAAGCGTGGGAAAATTGTTCCCGACGCTTTTTTTTATAAAGAGATGGATTATAAAAAGGTCATAATTGGAAGGAGGCCGGTACTTTCGTACCGGCGCGTATGAAAAAGAAAAATATTTGTATAGAAAGCACTGAGCTTTCTACATACCTTACTATAAAACATAAATGTGAAGAAATTGTGATATCAATTTGAAAAAATTATGAAAAACAGTGTTGCCTCTGACATAATATTTTTCAGATGATTTTGAAATATTTTCTGTCACAGTTACGGAACATTTTCATCCAGGCAAAATATAATTGTTTTTCTGCTTACAGTAAAGTTAAAATTTTTTCCATGTATCCTTAAAGAATAAAAGAAGCAGAGGGAAGATTTCCAGCCGCCCGGCAAGCATGTCGAAAATCATAACACTTTTGGACAGATAGGAGAAGGAACTGAAATTTCCCATTGGTCCTGCAACTTCAAGGCCGGGTCCAATATTATTCAGGGTAGCGGCAACTGCGGTAAAGTTGGTAACCAGATCAAAATTATCCAGTGAGACGATCAGGATAGAACCACAGAAGATCAGCAGATAAACACTGAGAAAAATATTGGTAGAGCGCAGCGTCTCATGTGAAACCGCCTTATTATCCATTTTCAGTTTTTTTACCGCATTTGGGTGAAGGTATAGCTGAAACTCCTTTCGGGCTGCCTTACAGAGAAGAACAACACGGGAAACCTTGATACCTCCTCCTGTACTTCCTGCACAGGCACCAACAAACATAAGCAGAACCAGAATCGTTTTTGACAGCGCAGGCCACTGGTTGAAATCTGTACTGGAATAACCGGTGGTTGTAATAATAGAACCAACCTGGAATGCTGACTGCTGGAATGCTTCTGCAAATCCGCTGAACATGTGGCGGGTATTCACTGCGATCAGAATTACGGAAGCAAGGATGATTCCAAAATAATACCGCACTTCTTCAAGCTTAAACGCCTGCTTAAATTTCTTTGTGAGGATCAGATAGTAGGCAGAAAAATTCACACCAAATAAAATAATAAAAACAGTTGTTACCACCTGACAATAAGTGCTGTAGCTTGCCATACTGTCATTTTTGATTCCAAAGCCTCCGGTTCCGGCAGAACCGAAAGTAATACAGAGAGAATCAAATACAGGTACGCCGCCAAGCAGCAAAAGGATGATCTGCAGGACAGTCATGCCCAGATAAATCGTGTAAAGTATTTTTGCAGTGGACTGTACTTTTGGGACAAGCTTGCTGACAGAAGGTCCGGGGCTTTCTGCTCTCATTAGGTTCATATGATATCCGCCTGCTAGAGGCAGGAGAGAAAGAAGAAAGACAAGCACTCCCATTCCGCCGATCCAGTGGGTAAAGCTTCTCCAGAAAAGGACTGATTTCGGAAGAATTTCCACGTCAGTCAGGATACTGGAACCGGTAGTGGTAAAACCGGATACTGTTTCAAAAATCGCATCAATGGGATGCGGAATCGCGCCGGAAAGTATAAAGGGAATCGCTCCGGTGATACTGAGAACAATCCAGCTGAGGGCAACTGCAATACAGCCGTCTTTTATATAAAATACTTTATTTTGAGGCTTCTTGTTTGTCAGGGGCAGACCAACGGCAAGACAGATGACAATGGAAACAAGAAAAGCTCCAAGGTCAGTTTCTCCATAAATAACAGCAGTCAGGCATGGAAGAACCATAAATATCGCCTGAAGATTAAATACCCATCCAACAATATAAAAAATAATACGGTAATTCATGATTGCACCCCTTATTTCTCAAGGATATCGCAGATATTGCGAAGTCCCTTGTGTGTAGTAGCAACAATTACATGATCTCCTACCTCTACGGTGTCATGGCCGCGGGGAATCCGTACAGATCCGTTACGGGTGAGGCAACAGATCAGAAGATTTTTTTTCAGCTTCAGTTCAGAAAGTGGAACCCCTGTCACTGGTGAATGATCGTGTACTGCAAATTCCAGAGCTTCTGCCTGACTGTCCAGAATATGGTAAAGAGTTTCTACATTGCTGCCAATGGTATTCTGCATAGCCCGCACATAGCGGAGAATACTGTCTGAGGTTATGTATTTTGGGTAGATCACACTTCCAAGATCCAGATCGTCAATGACGTCTGTATAGGGCAGACGGTTTACCTTTGCCACTACTTTTGCATTGGAGCTTTTTTTGGCAAACAGAGAGAGAAAAATATTCTCTTCATCAAAATTGGTAAGCGTAACAAAGGACTCTGCAGTTTCCAGACCTTCCTCCAGAAGAAGGGCGCGGTCCGTTCCGTCGCCGTTGATAATGGTGGCATCCGGAAGCAGATCGCTGAGAAATTCACAGCGATTCGGATCTTTTTCGATGATCTTTACATGGATTCGGGTATCAATCAGAGTTTTTGCAAGATAATAGGAAATAGTTCCGCCGCCTATGATCAGCGCATTTTTCACCTGGTTTGTCCGAAAACCTATTTTTTTGAAAAACAGGGCAGTATTCTGTGGAGTGGCAATAATAGAGACAAAATCACCGTCATGTATGATATAGTCGCCTCCCGGAATGGTAAGCGCATCTTTGTTTTCCACAGCACAGAAGAGAATATCGCACCGGAATTTTTCTGTGATCCGGGAAATGCTCATGCCGTCCAGATGAAATTCAGGAAGGACCTTAAATTTTAAAAGCTCTACCTTTCCTCTGGAAAAAGGATCAATTTTTATGGCAGCCGGAAAACGAAGCAGACGGGAAATTTCCTGAGCTGCAGCGTATTCCGGGTTAATGATCATGGAGATACCCAGCTTTTCTTTGATAAATCCGATTTCCTGACTGTAGATCGGATTGCGTACCCGGGCAATTGTCTGGCAGGAGCCGGTTTTCTGTGCAATCAGGCAGCAGAGAAGATTCAGCTCATCTGAAGCGGTAACGGCAATAAGAATATCGGCAGTGCTGATGCCTGCCTCCATTAATGTATTGATGCTGGCGCCGTTTCCTACAATACCCATTGCATCAATATCCTCAGTAACATCGTTGATCGTTTTTTCTACAGTATCGATAAGCGTCAGGTCAATTTCTTCCTCCTGAAGCTGCTCTGCAAGGGTACGTCCTACTTTTCCGCACCCGACGATTATGATATGCATGGTTTCCTCCATTATAAAAAATATTATATAAGCGTCCTTATTATAGCATTGTAGGAACAGTTTTTAAATAGGAAAAATCTTTTGACTTCATGAGTTTTCAGGAGATTTTTTGTGCTTTTTTTAGAAAATCAGAATGAAATTAAAAGAAAAGAAATAGCTCCTGTTTCCAGATCATTGTTCTGACAGTTACTTTTAGCATATATATCAGAATCCCGAGATATAAACAGGACAAAATACCATTACAGAAAGTGACTTGGAATGCATGTTGTCCAGGTTTCTGTGAATAGAGTGGGTAGCAACAAAAAGATAGATCGATAAATACAGGGATTCCTGTGTGTTTTATGTGAGCAATTTATGGTATGATAAAGGGGCATAAGATAAAATACAGAAAACGGGGTGATGATTATGGATATGGAAACCGTAAATGAAACTGTTGAAAAGGTGGATCAGGGACTGGAGGAAATAGGACTTGGCGGAGTATCAGATAATATAAAGGAGATTTTGAATCTGAAAGAATATATGGCAGGTCAGATTCCTGCGATCGTAGGCTTTGGTCTGAAGGTGGTACTTGCGATTATTGTATTTTTTGTAGGAAGAAAACTGATACGCTGGGCGGTAAAGCTGATGAAGCGTTCCATGGAACGTGCGCGGCTGGACGAGGGCGTGGTGCAGTTTGCATGTTCCGCAGGTAAGGCAGTTCTGTATACCATGCTGATTTTTAATATTGCAGTCAGCCTGGGAGTAACGGAATCTTCGGTGGCAGCTCTCCTGGGTACAGCAGGTGTGGCCATAGGTCTTGCTCTTCAGGGAGGACTTGCCAATCTGGCAGGAGGAGTTCTTCTTCTGGTTTTTAAACCGTTTGTGGTTGGGGATTATATTATTCAAAACCAGCAGAATGGCTGTGAGGGAACCGTGGCAAGGATTGAAATGTGCTACACCACACTTCTTAGCATTGACAACAAAAAAATCGTGGTGCCTAACGGAACACTTTCCAACAGTACAATCATCAATGTCACAGCAAAAGAGACAAGAAAACTGGAAATAAAAGTAGGGATTTCCTATGAGTCGAATATTCAGAAGGCAAAAGAAATTTTGGAAAAAATTCTTCTGGAGGATCCGGACACCCAGGGGGACAGAAGCGAAATGGTGGTATTTGTGGATCAGCTTGCAGACAGCGCTGTGATCATGGGACTGCGCGTATGGGTTCCTACGGATTCCTACTGGCCTGTGAAGTGGAGACTGAATCAGAAGATTAAAGAGGAGTTCGACGCTCAGGGAATTGTAATTCCTTATAATCAGATGGACATCTATGTACACCATAAAGATCAAACGTAAACTAAAGTATAAATAAAGTTGACAATGTATCTTCCCTGTGTTAAAGTAAGACAGTCAAAATGTGTTACAGCAGGAGGAAAAGAGATGAATACAATGGCAGCAGCAAAAAGTAAAACCTATGATCTTGTTTATATTGCGGTATTTGCAGTACTGATGGCAGTCTGTTCCTGGATTTCAGTTCCTACAGCAGTTCCTTTTACCCTGCAGACCTTTGCAGTATTTATGGCAGTAGGTGTTCTGGGAGGACGAAGAGGTACCATGTCCGTTGCTCTTTATATTATTCTTGGAGCAGTGGGAGTTCCTGTATTTGCGGGAATGACAGGGGGAATCGGAATTCTCACAGGAACAACCGGAGGATACATTGTGGGATTTTTATTTTCTGCCCTTGTTATGTGGGCAATGGAAAAGATTCCCGGAAAAAAATCTGTAATACAGATTTTATCTATGGCTGTGGGCCTGATTGTATGCTATGCTTTTGGTACTGTATGGTTTATGGCTGTGTATATGAAAACAAGCGGTCCGGTAGGCTTGATGGCGGTTCTTGGATGGTGTGTGATACCCTTTATTATTCCGGACATTATTAAAATCGTGATGGCATATGGTTTGTCCAGAAAATTAAAAAAGTATATCATGTAAAGCAGAATCGGGGAACCTCCCCGGTTTTGTTATAATCAGGAGAGAATATGAAAGAAAAGCAAAACAGCATCTGCCTGCGCCCTCATCATGGTATGTGCCTGGCTTATTTTGAGGGCAGGGGTTACAGCCGGGAATTTGCAGAGCATATGGGAAAAATTCTGGATATTATGGAAAGAGATGCCAGGGTATCTTTAACAGTTGGGGGCGATGTAATCTGTTCTGCCTGTCCCAACCTGAAGGGGCAGGTTTGCGTGACTGCAGACCAGGTAGCGGAATATGACAGAAAGGTACTTCTGTTATGCGGATTACAGGAAAATGAAACCATTTCATTTGCAGAGTTTACAGAAAAAGTAGAAAAATTGATTTTACAGCCGGGAAAAAGAAAGGAAATCTGTGGAAACTGTCAGTGGGATGGAATCTGCAGTAGCAGAAAAAGCAGGTGGATAAAAGAATGAGGATGACAGAACAGGAACTGGAAGCTTATATCCGTCAGTATACAGAGCTGGAAAAAGAATGTATGAAAAGCAGGTTTCCGGAAAAATTCAGTAATGAAGAATTCTGGAATCAAAGAAGCAGAGAAAAGGACGGGTATATTCTGGAAAGCCGACAGTTTATGAAACCGGAGGACAAGATTGTTGTTACCAGACAGGATCGCTTTAATAAGGTGAGAGCTCACAAGCACGATTATATTGAGCTTTGTTATGTATGGTCAGGAATCTGTTATCAGACGATAGAAGGAAAAGCTGTTACTACAGAAAAGGGAGACGTATGTATTTTTGATACTCATGCTGTTCATTCTATAGAATCGGCAGGAGAAGATGATATTCTTGTAAATATACTTATGCGCAGAGAATTTTTTGACACTGCTTTTTTAAGCCGGATGACAGTCCAAGGAATTGTCTCAGAATTTCTTGTGGATGCAGTTACAGAAAGCCGTAAGAAAGAACATTATCTTTATTTTCCTTCCCATAAGAATCCAAAGGTACATGAACTGATGAAAAATATTATGGTGGAATATTTTTCACAGGATATCGGGACAGCTGAAGTTCTGGAAAGTTATATAAATATCCTGTTTACCGAGCTTTTAAGAACAATAAGAGATGAATCCACACAAAAGGATGACCTTTCCAGAGAGGTTCAGATTGTGGAGCTTCTTTCCTATATCGAAAAAAATTACGAAACCTGTACGCTTACACAAATGGGGAAAGTGTTTGGAATGCATGGGAATTATCTGACTGCTCTTCTGAAAGAAAAAACCGGAAGGAGCTTTGTGGAACATGTGCAGGAGCAGAGACTGAAAAAGGCCAGAATGCTTCTGGAAAATACAGATATTCCTATGGCAGAGCTTATTCCACTATGCGGATACAATAATATGAACTTTTTTTATAAAAAATTTAAAGAGGCCAGTGGATGTACGCCTGCATATTACAGAAAAATGAAAAGAGAAAGTCATACACCTTAAAAATAGTCAATTTTTTATTGAAAAGCGTTATTGAGAAATAACGCTTTTTTTTGTATTGTAAAGAAAATCAGGAAAGGGAAGCTTTAAAATATAATTCTTATGGAGGCGGAAACGATGCTGAAGATTACAGAAATTTTAATGGATTACGAAAAAGAACAGACAGGAATGGACCATATGCCCCAGCTTGGCTGGAAGCTGGAAAGTGATGGACGGAATATCCAGCAGGAAGCATATGAGTTAGACATTGCTCTGGATCAGGACTTTTGTGATTGTGTATACAGAAGCGGAAAGGTCATGGAGAACGCTTCTGCTCAGATCATGGTAAAGAATATCAGTCTGAAATCCATGACAAAGTATTTTGTACGTGTAAAAGTATGGGCAGGAAAAGAAGAAAGCTGCTGGGCAGAGACATTTTTTGTTACAGGTATCCTGAATACTCAGGAATGGAAGGCTTTATTTATTACTGCAGAGAATGATGAGGATGCTGCAAATTCAAAAGGAACTTATGTAAGAAAAGACTTTTGCGTAAACGGGAAGGTTAAAGAAGCATTTGTCTGTACCACAGCTCTCGGTTTGTACAATTTTTATATAAACGGAAAGAAAGTAGGACAGGATGAGCTTACGCCAGGCTGGACTTCTTACAGAAAACATCTCTGCTATCAGACCTATGAAGTAACAGATTGTCTGAAACAGGGCGAAAACGCCATGGGCGCTATTCTGGCTGCCGGTTGGTATAAAGGAAAAATGGGATTTGACGGTCTGGCAAATACAAGAAATCATTATGGGGACAGAACTGCATTTCTTGCCCGGATGGCAGTAAGATATGAGGATGGACGGGAAGAAATTTTTGTGACAGATACTTCATGGACAGGTGAGGATGCTCCTGTTATTTTTGCGGAAATCTATGATGGAGAAGTTTACGATGCCCGAAAAGAGATTCCGGGATGGGCTGAACCGGGAAGTAATGGGGGAAACTGGAGAGCAGTTTCAGCAGTTGATTATGACATGAATGTTCTTACTGCTCAGGGCAGTGGTAAAGTAAGAGAAATGGACGAGGTTCCTGCAAAAAGAATCTTTACGACCCCTGAAGGAGATACAGTAATTGATTTCGGGCAGAATATGACAGGTCATATCCGGGTTCATGCGCGGGGAAAAGCAGGAGATGTGATTGAACTTCACTGTTTTGAGGTTCTGGATGCAAAGGGAAATGTATATCTGGATAATTTAAGAGGGGCAAAAGAAGCAATGAAATATACCTTTGCCCGGGAGGAAGAGATCAGCTATGCGCCATCATTTACCTTTATGGGCTTCCAGTATGCAAAGATAGTTTCTTTCCCTGGGAAACCGGAAGTAGAAAATTTCACAGCCTATACTCTGCATACGAAGATGGAGAAAACAGGAAGCTTTGAATGTTCCAATCAGGATCTGAATCAGCTTGCCCACAACATTCTCTGGGGATTAAAGGGAAATTTTGTAGATGTGCCTACAGACTGTCCACAGAGAAATGAGCGTCTGGGATGGACTGGAGATGCCCAGATTTTCTGCAGAACTGCCTGCTTTTTAATGAATACTTACTCATTCTACAGAAAATGGCTGAGAGACGTGGAAGCAGATCAGACACCTGAGGGCGGAGTAGCTCATGTGGTTCCGGATATTATCACAGGAAATACAGGAGCAGACTGGCTGCTGCAGCAGGGAAGTCATTCAGCGGCAGCCTGGGCAGATGTGGCAGTGATCAATCCGTGGACCATGTATCTGACTTATGGAGATAAAGAAATTCTGAGGCTTCAGTACCAGAGTATGAAGGGATGGATTGATTTTATGAAAGATCATTCTGTTGATTATATCTGGAATTATAAGCTTCAGTTTGGCGACTGGGTTGCGTTGGATGCAGAAGAAGGAAGCTATTTTGGCGCAACGCCCAATGATCTTACCTGTACTGCTTATTTTGCATATTCTACACAGCTTTTTGTAAAAATTGCAGAGATTCTGGGTAGAACAGAGGATGTAAAGGCTTACAGTGAACTGCATAAAAAGATTGTAGAAAAATTTCAAAAAACATTCTTTGACCGAAATGGTGTGATGACTGCTCAGACACAGACTGCCCATATAGTAGCGCTTTACTTTGGCCTGGTTCCGGAGAAATACAGAGAAAAAACAGTAAACGGACTTTTAAAACTGCTGGATAAGGAAGATGGACATCTTGTAACAGGATTTGTGGGAACGCCATATTTCTGCCATGCTCTCAGCCAGAACGGTCATGTAAAAGAAGCTTATGATCTTCTTCTGAAGGACGATTTTCCATCATGGCTGTATCAGGTAAAAATGGGAGCGACTACCGTATGGGAACACTGGGATGGTATAAAACCTGACGGAACTATGTGGAGTCCGGATATGAATTCCTTTAATCATTATGCGTACGGTGCAATCGGAGAGTGGATGGTCCGTGTTGCAGCAGGTATTGAGATTGATGAGAAAAAGCCGGGATATAAGCATACAGTGATCTATCCAAGATTTGGCGGAAATCTGGGATGGCTGAAAGCAGAATATAAATCAGTTTATGGTCCGGTAAAGGCGTTCTGGGAGGACCAGGGAGAAAAAGCGGTTCTGCATGTATCCGTACCTGCAAATACAACAGCCACAATCTGCCTTGACAGGGCAAAAAAAGTAACAGAAGCAGATGGACTTGAATTTATTCAGTGCGAAGGTTATATGAAGGCAGAGACAGGATCCGGAGATTACAGATTTGTGTTTGAAAAATAAATATATTGTATAATAACTGTGCTGGAAAGTACATGGGGAAGGCTTGATTCTCCATGTACTTTTTTTTACGCTGCAGATAAAATAAATTTATCATAAGCGAACAGAAAACCATTAAGAAGGAGGAAGAAAACATGAAACGAAAACTGATGAGCATTCTGCTTTGTACAGCGATGACGGCAACAACTGTTGCAGGGGCAACCACTGTATTAGCAGAAGAAGAGAAAAAGGATGCAGGAGAGAAAGAATGGGAATATAAGGAAGCTGAGCTTACATTTTTGATTGATCCGGATACTGCATCAGCAGGATATCAGGCTGTGTTTGATCTTTGTGAGGAAAAAACAGGAATCCATATTGAAACAGAAATCCGTGCATCAGGAGGAGATGGTGACAATCAGGTAAAAACAAGGCTTGCATCCGGCGAGATGACAGATCTTTGCGGTTATAATTCTGGTTCCAAACTTGGTGAGTTAAATCCGGAAGAAAATTTTATTGATATTTCAGGAGAAGAATTTGCACAACGTTTGGATGATACTTATAAAACTGCGGTAAGTGCAGGTTCCGATACGGCAGTTTACGGTATTCCACTGACAGCTACAATGTCAGGTGCGATTCTTTATAATAAAGAAGTGTATGAAGAAAATAACCTGGAGATCCCTCATACATGGGATGATTTTCTGAAAAACTGTGATGTACTGAAAGAAGCAGGAATCGATGCAGTTGTAGGATCACTTGGTGATTCCTGGACGATTCAGGTACCATATTTGGGAGATCATTATAATGTGCTGGCAGGAGAGCCGGATTTTGCAGAAAAGTTTGAAGCAGGAGAAACAAAATATGCAACCTCAGAGGCAGGTTTAAAGAGTTTCCAGAAGCTTGAGGATCTTCAGTCGTATTTTAACGAAGATTATACAGCAACTACCTATGCTGATGCATGTGACAAACTGGTAAATGGAGAAGCCGGACATTACTTTATTCTTACTCAGGCACTTTCCAGCATTTATGAACTGTATGGGGATGAGGTCAATAAAATCGGACTGATGGGAATTCCGGGAGACGATCCGGAAAATCATGGACTGACTGTGTGGGAACCCACATCTATTTATGGAAATGCAAACAGTGATAAAAAAGAAGATATTCTGAGATTTATGGAATTTTATACATCAGACGAAGCTCTGGATGCGTTTACAGAAGCTCAGAAACCGGATGGACCATATTGTATTAAAGGATATGAGCTTCCTGAGGATTCCTATGATGCAGTAAAACAGGCACAGGAATATTTTGATGCAGGTAAGGTAAATGTTGCACTGGAATTTCAGACTGCTGTAAAAGGAACCAACTGTGAGTATATCTGCTCTGAGCTGGCAACAGGCCAGACAACAGCAGAGGAAGCTGCACAGGCATATGATGATGACTGTAAAAAACAGGCTACGCAGCTTGGATTGGACTGGGAATAAAAATGATAAAACAGCCGTCTGCAGCTAATACAGACGGCTGTTTTCCGTCAGGAGAGGAAAGTGAAGCATGAATAAAAAGAAGGTATACAGTACATGGTTTCTTGTTCCGGCATTGACCATTTTTCTGGTTTTTTTTATCATTCCTATGGTAACATCATTATTTTTCAGTTTAACAGTGTGGGATCTGAAATCATTTACATTTTGCGGACTTGATAATTTCAAGACATTTTTTGGAGAGCGTTCTTTAAGCATATCTGTAAGAAATACATTGATCTATGCTTTTATGACAAGCGGATTGAAGGTTGTGATTGCATTTTTTATTGCTCTGTTTCTTACCAGCAAGATCAGAACAAAGAATTTTCTCAGGGCACTGGTATTTTTTCCGAACCTTGTAAGTGCGGTTGCGATAGGTATTGTATTTAAGGCTTTAATGCATCCAAGTAAGGGTCTGATCAATGCTGCGTTAGAGGCAATTGGTATTGCGGGACCAAACTGGCTGGGGGATACAAATCTGGCACTGTTTTCAGTCATTGCAGTAGATGTATGGAAAGGCGTAAGTATTTCTACAGTTATTTTTATAGCAGGGATCACGTCTATTGATTCCAGTTATTATGAGGCAGCGTCCATTGACGGTGCAACCCGCTGGCAGACAATCAGGCATATTGTGATGCCTCTTGTACGTACATCAACGAATACAATTATTACATTGTCTTTGATCGGAGGACTTCGCTGCTTTGATCTGATCTGGGCAATGACAAAAGGCGGTCCGGGATTTGCAACAGACGTTTTATCCTCTGTTGTTTATAAACAGTATGCTTCTGGTTTTTACGGACTGTCAACAGCAGGCAATGTAATTATGTTCATATTGATTGCTATAATTGCATTTCCTCTTCAGAGATTTCTGAACAGAAGAGAGGTGTATAACTAAAATGAAAAAGAAAAAAAGACTGACACTTCTGGGTGATATTCTGGGCTGCATATTTGGGATTCTTATTTTTGCAGTGCCGTTTGTATTTATGTTTGTAAATTCTCTGAAAGACAGAAGAGAGGCTAATCTGCTTAATCTTTCGCTGCCTACAGAATGGATGTGGGAAAACTTTAAGGAGGTAATTTCTGCAAATAATTATCAGATCCTTACTGCTTTTAAAAACAGTATTATTCTGACAGCCGGTTCTCTTCTTATACTGATTCTTGCCGGTTCTATGGCTGGCTATGTGCTTCAGAGAAGATCGGACAGAACCACCAGAACAGTAGATACAATTGTTATGACAGGACTTATGATCCCTCCGGCAATACTTCCTACAATATGGGTGATGCAGGGGCTGCATATTTATAAAACCATGTTTGGAATGATCCTGGTAGAGACTGCTCTTCAGATTCCGTTTACCATTATGCTGTATAAAGGCTTTATGAATACAATTCCGGTAGAATTAGAGGAGGCCGGGTATATTGACGGATGTACCAGAGGAAGAATGTTTGTGAAGGTTATTTTTCCACTGTTAAAGCCGGTTACATCTACAATCATTATTTTAAATGCTGTTACTATTTTTAATGATTTTACAAATCCTTTGTATTTTCTTCCTGGAAATGACAATGTAACAGTTCAGCTTACTTTGTATAATTTTATGGGAAGGTATTCCAGTTCTTATAATCTGCTTTTTGCTGATGTGCTGATTATTACGGTTCCTATGCTGATTCTGTTTTTAATCTTTAATAAGAAAATTGTTGATGGTATGGTAGCAGGAGCTGTAAAAGGCTGATACGTTTTCAAGAGAGGGTATTGCAGAGCTGTTCGTTCAGTTCTGTGATACTTTTTTTTATGATACAGAAGATTTCTTTTTCCTTATTTCCAATTTCGAAATTACTGAAGGTAAATTCAGTGAATTATATGAAAAACATTGAAAAAGGAGGGGGGGGGGTATTTATAATGTTTATATTGTCGGTAAATTAAAGGAGATGAGCGATGAAATTTCGAACAAAGCTGATTATTGGATTCTCTGTGATTGTATTTTTTATATCGGCTATTCTGGGAATTGTTTATTATCAGTTTAATTCAAAACATATTACAGAGATGACAAGACAAAATCTGGAGTTTTATGCAGAACAATTAACTGTGAATATGGATAATATGGTGGAATCCATGAAACAGGTAACAGATTATATAGTATCAGATCCAGACATGCTCTCTGCAATTCAGGCAATGCCCAGGTATCATGAAACAGGAGCTGATCAGGAAAGAAAAAAACAGGGAGAAGTAATTACATCAGGTTTATCTCTTTATTATCTGAACAGAGATTTTTACAGAGTACTGGTATTTAATGAAATGGGAGATGTATTCAGCAGTACAAATACCGGATCGGGAATTATTGACAGAAACCGGAATATATCAGAGATTTCCTGGCTTTCAGATGCAGCAGCGGCCAAAGGCAAAGTTGTTTTGGTTCCACCCCATGAAGACAGATGGGGACTTCGCGGTTCAGAAAAAGTGTTTTCTCTTGCAAGAAAAATTCAGGGAGGAAATTTTGGATATATAGAAGTCCAAAACGAAGCGGAAAAATTAGAATCTGTTCTTTATGTACCGGACGCTAATGTAAAAGTAATTGTGTATCTTCCAGATGGAAGGATTTTTTATGAGTCGGAAAAATTTCCGGAGCAGTTTACGGATCATATTTTTAACATGCAGGAAAAGTTTTTGCAAACCGGAACAGAAAAAGGAGACTATCGGATTGCAACAGTGCATACTTCAGAAAAGTCAGCGATCCGTGCAGCGGTAGTACAGGACAGTCAGGGAATGTTTGCTGATATGAAACAGGTAGTACTTTTATCAGCTTTTTTAGCTTTAGGATGCTTTGTGATTTCGGAGGCAGTGGCGGTGATCATAGCCAATAAGCTTTCACGTCCGATCATGCAGCTGAGAGATCAGATGGAAAATACAGGGATTGAAAATCTGGATATGGAACCTGTGATTTTTAATACAGATGATGAAATGGAAGCTCTGAGCATTGCCTATCAAAAACTGATCAGACGCTTAAATGAAGCTATGGTGAAAGAAAAAAGAAGCTCTCTTCTTCAGCTGCAGGCTCAGTTTGACACGCTGCAGGCACAGGTGAATCCTCATTTTATATATAATGTTTTAAATGTAATTTCTAACAGAGGGATTGTGGATGAGGATGAAGAAATTTGCGAAATATGTGGAAGTCTGGCAGCAATGCTGCGCTATTCAGCTAATAATAAGGAGAGATACGCTACAGTAAAAGAGGAATTTGCTTATCTGGATAAATATATTTATCTCTTAAAATCCAGATATGAGCACAGGCTGGAAGTAACAGTAGATTATGATTTATCTATAGAAGGAGAAGTTCTTCCAAAAATTGTGATTCAGCAGCTGGTAGAAAACAGTATTCAGCATGGATATAAAAATGGAAAAGACATTATGAAAATATGTGTACAGGGCTGGAGAGATGAACAGGGATGGTATATTCGTGTACATGATAATGGGGACGGAATTACAGAACAGATTTCTCTGAAACTGGAAAATAAAATGGAAAACATACGGCGGAAGATTATGAGAAGCCAAAGTAATATCGAACTGGAAATTGGAGGCATGGGACTTGCAAATACTTATGCAAGAATGTTCCTTATGTATACAGACAGAGTTATTTTTGATATGAAAAACTGTCAGGATGGATTCAGTATTACAGTAGGCGTCAGAAACAGAAGGGAGGATGACAGTGTATCAGGTAATGATTGTGGATGATGAACCAACATCAGTAAATCTGTTAAAAACAGTAATTGAAAAAAAGTGCGATGGATTTCAGGTAACAGAAATCGCATATGACGGAACAGAAGCTATGGAAAAGTTAAAAGGTGTTCAGCCGGATATTTTAATCACAGATATCCAGATGCAGGTAATGAGCGGACTGGAACTTGTAAAGAGAATCCGTGAGAAATATCCGGAAATGCTTTGTGTACTTGTAAGTGGATATCAGGAATTTGAATATGCGAAACAGGCAATTCAGTACAGAGTTTCGGATTATATCCTTAAACCAATTGTTCCGTCAGATATAAAAAAACTGTTTGTGAAACTGGGAAAGAAACTGAAACAGACGTACTACTATCAGAGAAATATCCTGATTCACAGAATGGTAAATCAGCTTCCGGTGGATGAAATTGAAATTGAAAAATATTTTCAGTCAAATTGTTATTACGGAGCGATTGTCAGAAGAAACGGCATTTTATCAAGATTTTCAGACAGATGTAACAGCGAGGTATTTTCTGACATTAATGAATGGATGATTTCATATGGGCGTGACGATCAGGAAACATTATATCTTTGTCCGGAAGAAATTGTATGCGGAGACTATGTGGATATTATCAGTCATCAGATAAAAAAAGAACAGCCGGAAGCAGAATATATAACAACAGTTATTTTTCGGGAACCGTTTGCCCGGCAGACCATTGGGAATATGATAAAAAGACTTTATCGTGTTCTGGATGAGAGCATTATTCTTGGAAAGAATCAGATGCTTATTATGAATACAGGAGAAGAATTTGTTTCTTCTCAGGATAATGATTACAGCTATCTTCAAAAGCTGGAGAGTATGATAAAATCCAGGCAGTACGACAGTCTGAAAAAAACGGTGAGAGAATTGCTTTATACCTGGGGAGAAGAACAGAGAACACAGCTTTGGGTAGAGTGCAGAGTACGACAGATTTGTTATATGCTGCAACGATACGGAGCAGGAAACGGTGAATACAGAGATTATGAATATCTGATGGATGAAGCATTCAGCAATGCCGGTGATATGAGTCAGCTTGCAGAACAGATATCAGATATTTTTTTCAGAGATTTGAAAGAAAAAACAATGGGTGTACAAAAAACGTCAGCAGAGGACTACTTTAATAAAATAAGGAATTATATACAGAGAAATATGGAAAAACCGTTGAATCTTCAGGAGGTCAGCCATGAAATGGGAGTTTCTCAGACATATCTGAGCCGATTATTTCGGAAATATGAGGGACAGTCCTTTAATAATTATCTGACAGAACTGAGAATGGAAAAAGCAAAGGAACTTTTAGGAAGCCAGGATAAGGTATTTGTCAAGGATGTAGCAACACAGGTGGGATATAAAGATCAGTTTTATTTCAGTCGTATTTTTCATACATGGACAGGGATGAGCCCTTCTGAATATATAGAAAATGAAAAAAACTGACTTGAGACTGTTACATTTCCATGCTCCGTTTAGTTGTCGGCAAAAACTGAGTACATCCAGAGTAGTGATAAAAGGAGTTGGAAGCTGTAAAATAGTATTTGCAATATAGAGGCAGAAAAGCACTTGTAAACAGTTTATATGCATGATACAAAAACAGGCAAAAGCTTGTGTTAAAATATGCTTGATTATAGGACTTGTAAACAAATAGAAATTGGAATATGATAGAAAAAAGAATTCATTATTTTTACAAGTAAATTCTGGAAAATGAAACGGAGGATTCAGGAAATGAAGAAAAAGATTGATGTATTTGAGTATACAGGACAGATTTTAAACGGTGTAAAATCAGGTGTTCTGATTACATCAAAATCAGATGAGAGGGTAAATTCCATGACAATTTCCTGGGGAATGCTTGGAATTGAATGGGGAAAACCTGTTTTTATTACTGTGATCAGAGAGGGAAGATTTACAAGAGAGCTTCTGGAACAGAATGGAGAATTTACAGTAAATATACCCCTTGATGACAGCCAGAAAAAAGCTCTTGGTTTTTGCGGTTCAAAATCCGGACGTGACGTGAACAAGCTCAAAGAACTTGGCCTGACTCTGGAAGAGCCGGAAAGCATTTCCGTTCCAGGAATTAAAGAGCTTCCTCTTACATTGGAGTGCAGGATTGTCTACAAACAGAAGCAGGATATTAATGCAATGGAAAAAGAAACTGTAGAAAAATTTTATCCTCAGAATGTAGAGAGCTCTTTTACAGGCTCTAATCGGGATGTACATATTGCATATTATGGAGAAATTGTCAACGCATATATTATTGAGTAAATTTTAAGTGATTCCCCGGCCGTAACGACCGGGGGATTTTTATCAGTATTTTTTGCAGGAAGCCTCGCAGGGCATGTCAAAGGACGGGTTGAAGGCGTAGAAGTTTTTGGAGTCAAGCTGTTCCTGTACACTTCGCAAAGCTTCACCGAAGAGTAGTTATGTAAGCATACGAAACAAACGACAAAACAAACAGGTAAACAGCTACTCTCCAGATCATCAGCGCTCATCAGGGCGCTTTTTTCTTTAGGGAGTAATTGGGAAAGGAGACGTATGAACAAACTATTCTTAGAACACTATATGCACACAGCTCCGGAGGGAATGGAGCAGAAATATATATTTTTGACAGATGACAGGGAGATTGCATTTAATATCATTGCTGCCGGTTACAAGGCGGTTTTGATTTTGAAACAGGAAGACGGTTATTATAATGTGGATAGTTTTATTACATATATGGATAAAATTATGCTGACAGGAACTTATCAAAGCGAATATTGCTATATTCCGGCTTGTTCCGAAAAAAGGATCAATGATACATTGGAACAATATTTCCAACAAAATCTGATGAAGTATCATCAGGGATGGAGGTTATTTAAAAACAAGGAATATCTCGGAAAAACAGAATACCAGCCGGAATTAAAATCCATTCTATCTGATTTCATCAAACGATTTGAAGGCAGGCAGAATGAACTACCGGATTTAACTCGATTTCATAAATATAACGAACAGGGCAAGCGAATTGGCGTATTCGACATGGAGATTGTGGACTATCTGATGAAGACGGTTCATTTTTTTATGCTTGGAAATACACCATATCTTTACGAAAATGGATGTTACCATGAGGATAACAAGGGGATTCGTTTAAAAGCAATGATTCAGAAATTGATTTTCCGAGATTGTATTAAGGCGACGACGATTCAGAGCATTTACAATCTTCTGGTGTCACAGCCACAGGTTCAAAAACGATTCTCGGATTTGAATAATCAGCCGTCTCATTGGATTAACTTTCAAAATGGATATTTTGATGTGGTGGAATGGCAAATGATGGAGCATGATGCAAAGTATCTGATGATTAATCAGATTCCGTTTTCCTTCCATCCGGAACAGGCAGAAACAGTTTTGACTGGTGGAGAAACCATCCGAAAATATCTGGATTCTTCTATCCCGGATAAAACCGATCAGGAGACGTTCTGGCAATATCTTGGTTATTGCATGACCACAGACACGGGGTTCCAGAAGTTCTTAATGATAAAAGGAAAAGGCGGTACTGGTAAATCTGTTATGATTTCTTTTGCACAACGGCTTATTGGTGCAGAGAATTATGTCAGTATGTCTTTGCAGAATCTGAATGAACGCTTCTATCCAACCGGATTATTTGGAAAGCTGCTGAATGCCTGTGCAGATATTCCCAGCACTGCGATGGAACGGGTGGATGTAATTAAAAAAGCGGTTGGGGAAGATACGCTTCTTTATGAGAAGAAAGGACAAGATCCAACTCAGTTCAACAGTTATGCGAAATTATTGTTTTCCGCAAATGAGCTTCCGCTGAATCTGGATGATAAGACAAACGCCTATTATCGTCGCCTTCTTGTTTTGGATATGAATCATGTGATTTCAGAAAAAGAAAAGGATTCACAGTTAAAGGAGAAAATGTATCAGGAAGCGGATTACGGGATTCATATGGCGCTGCGGGCATTGAAGAAACTGTATGAGGAGCAGCATTTTGTTGAGAGTAATCATAGCAAAGAGTGTATTGAAAATTTATATCGCTCTGCGGACAGTGTGAAAGCATTTACTGATGATATGCTGTGCCATAAGAAAAATGAGAAGATGAAACGAAGTGATGTCTATAAAATGTATGCGGATTATTGTGAAGAGAACGGACGAACCCCTCATGGGAAATCACAGTTCTGGAAATATATGGGAGATAAGGGATATATCATAAAACGATATTCTGACGGTGTGTATTACTTCAAAGATACTACACCGAAAGAAACGGAATTTACGGAAATAGACGATACGATAGAGAATCCGTTTGAACAAATTCATCTATCCTCGTTTCCGGAAAATGACAAAAATGATAAAAATGACAAAATGAAAGAGGAACTTCTTGAAAATAGTGCTTGATGAAAAACGGATGGAACCATCAGCCTGTCATTTCTATCATTTTGTCATAACTGAATATGACCGCAGAGGTCAGATGAAGAAGTCGATGTATTTGAGCGAAGGCAAAAATATATCGGCTTTTTTGCAGGTCAAGGGCAGCCGCCATTGCCCAGTTAAGCGGCGTTTCGCCACTTAATACTGGGTATTATCTGACGAAGAACATGGAAGAAATCACTACTTTGTGAAAGCAGATAAGAAACATTTCTCAACACCGAAGCAGATTATTTGAGAAAGGAAAGGAGAAAACTTATGAGAGTATCAAGACACAATGGACGCTCCGGGAAGCATGGAGTCTACAACCCGAAGCACAATGATCGAAGATTCAATGTTCAGCACAGCGAACACATTGACTCAGAACGAAAAAAGGAAAATCTTTATTGGGATTGTTATCAGGGAATTTTCAAAGATGAAAACCCGGCAGAGATGACTTTTGAACAGGTGGAAGAAAAATTTTATGAGGAAATTTTTGCAGATTTTATCAAAGGACAGAATGCTCGCAATATAAAGAATCGCCATCCAGAACGAAACAGGACAGCAAAGGATTTGCTGAATGATAAAAGAACCTGTCCGGAAGAAACAATATATCAGATTGGAAATATTGATTCCTCGATTGATTATTTTGATTTATATTGCATCTGTCAGGAATTCTTTGATTTTATAGAAAGACTGTTTGGTAAAAATGTAAAAATCATAGATTGGGCGTTACATGTGGACGAGGGAACCCCTCATATCCATGAACGCCATGTTTTTGTATGGGAAAATCAATATGGAGAATTGTGTCCCAAACAGGAAAAGGCATTGGAAGAAATCGGGTTTGAACTGCCTGATCCGTCAAAAAAGCAGGGAAAGAATAATAATCGTAAGATGGTTTTTGATGATTATATGAGACAGCATTTTATTATGAAATGCCATAAATTCGGAATTGAAGTAGAATCGGAAGCCATCTATGGCGGCAGGCAATATCTGGAAAAACAGGACTATATCATTCAGAAACAGCAGGAGAAAATCGCAGAGAAAGAACAGAAAATCAGGGAGCTGGAAGAAAAGATTTTAGATTCAGAAACATTGATTCAGGAAGTTTCTGCGATTGCTTATGAAAAGGCAGTGGAGATTGTTTCAGACAAAGCAAGGGAGGAGGTATTGAATACAGCGGAGGAACAGATTGAGATTTATAAAGAATGGCTGTCCGGTCCAGATAGAAAGGCTTCGGAGAAAATGCGGAATTATGCAATCTCTCAGATGGAAAGCCTTGGAAAGAATATACGGAGTGCTATCCGAAAACTGTCCAGTCGATTAAAAGGAATATTTCAGCAGCCGGAAGTGAAAAAAGAAATGACGAAAATGATAGAGAGAAAATCAAGAGCTTCAGTATTACAGAAACTGCAAGAAAAACAGAGAATAATCAAAGAAACGGAAAAATCTGATTCTGTCAGGAAGAGATATGTGGATAGGGATTTTTTGTAATCGTCAGATAAATTTTTTTATTTTATTTCAAATTCTTGGATTGAAAACCTGTATCATTCATTGTTAGACCGATACAGAGAACAATCGAGAGAATACAAATTTCTTTTCTGTTAGAAGTGGATAAGAGAAAGAAATAAGAATGTATCAATTTTTTTTGATATGATATATTGACAAAATGACTTGCAAGGCTTATGATATATATATCAAAATAATTTGATGTGAGGAGTGATAACAATGAATGATTTTTCTAAAGACGCAAAAATTTTTAAAGCTCTTTGTGATACAAAAAGGCTTACTATTTTAGACTACTTAAAAAGTGGGGAAAAATGTGCGTGTGTTCTGATTGAAAACATGAACATAGGACAATCAGCTTTATCTTATCACATGAAAATACTTTGCGACTCTGGTATTGTTAATGCAAGACAAGAGGGTAAATGGACGCATTACAGCCTAAGTAAAAGCGGAAGTGA
>ERZ824522.625-NODE-625-length-32231-cov-3.680352_pt1 | contig 32231 bp, 25 predicted proteins | sample MGYA00519935_ERZ824522 | MGnify/ENA primary metagenome ERZ824522 (study PRJEB31778, sample SAMEA3449160) | human gut metagenome | biome: human gut; feature: human-associated habitat; material: faeces | place: United Kingdom | collected 2010/2012 ...
TCCGGCATATCATTTTTTCCGGAATTAAAATCATCCTTCTCTCCGTCACTGAATCCATTTGCTGAAGGATCCGTATATACCGGAATATCATGATCCGCAGATGTTCCATCTGATGAACCGCCTGTATTTCCGGTATCTGTTGAAGCATCATCTCCCGGTAAATCTGCCTTGGATGAAGAATTGTCTGAGCCCGCATTATCCACTGCATCTCCATCTGTAAAAGCAGATAATAAAAACGGATACATGGCTGTTGCCAGGTAACTGCCGGACATATCTGCTGTGGATGATAACGTATCATCCGGCGTCATATCATCATCACCTGTATCATTATCAGTTTTTCCTGTTTTTGAATTCAGGTTATCGGCGTCTGTACCCGCATCTGTTTCCTCTACAGGTCCACCATTCTGAAGGCTGTTCAATCTGTTCACTGCTTTATTTAAATCCTGCTCCAGTTTCTGTTTTTTCAGCTTTGCTATATTCAGTTCCATTTCCACCAGAGTAGTATCAAAAGAAACCAGAGGATCCCCTTTTTTTACGGCATCTCCCTTTGTCACATAAATCTGATCAATGATCAGGTCTTTATCACCGTTTACTGTCTGTGTTGCACTGGATGTAATGTTTCCGTCAAGCGTGGTGGAAGGTGTATAAAATTCCTGCAGTAATCCGCTCACAGGAGTAACCGCCACTGTTTTCTGGCTGTTTTTCTTCAGCTGCATCAATCCCGCTGTAATTCCGCTTCCTGCGATTACCACCACAAGCACTCCTGCGAGGATTTTCTTTACTTTGCCCATGAAGATCACCTCTTTTCCTGAAGGATACCATCTTTGATCGTAACCACCCTCTTCGCATGTGCGGCAATATCCGCATCATGGGTGATCATCAATACAGATACCCCCTCATCATTCAGCCTCTGGAAAAGTTCCATAACCTGCGCACCGGATTTACTGTCAAGAGCACCTGTAGGTTCATCTGCAAGAAGAAGTTTCGGGTTATTGACGATCGCCCTGGCAATGGCAACCCTCTGCATCTGACCTCCTGAAAGCTGATTTGGCTTAAAATCCACTCTGTCCGCCAGGCCCACTCTGTCAAGTGCTTTCAGAGCGCGTTCTCTTCTCTCCTTCTTAGGTACCCTCGCATAATTTAATGGCATCTCAACATTTGCCAGAGCACTCTGCTTAGGGAGAAGATGAAAACTCTGAAAAACAAACCCTATCTTATTCAGCCGGATATCTGACATTTCATTCTCCGAACATGCCTTAATATCCACTCCATCCAGAAAAAAAGTCCCCTCTGTCTGCTTGTCCAGACATCCGATAATGTTCATCAGAGTAGTTTTTCCCGAACCAGATGGTCCCATAATTGCCACGTATTCTCCTTCTTCCATGGAGAAATTCACATCTTTTAATACCGGAACCTTCATTTTACCCTGCTGATATTCTTTATATATACCTTTTAATTCCAGTATCATTCGATCCCCTCCACGTCTTCACCTGCGCTCATACCAGGTGCCTCATCGATTGGTACAAGTTCCTCATTTGGATCAATCGAGTCATCCGAACTGTCACCTTCAGAACTCTCTTCCATATCTGGATCTGTATAGGCTTCCCCATCTGCGGAATCTGGCTGTTCATCATCCATATTTCCATGATCAGCATCCATATCTGTAATCCCGTCCGCGCCTTGGCTCATTGTCTGAGCCAGATCTCCGATCTCTGTTTTTTCGCCTTCTTCCAGAGCCGCTGTCGGGAATGCAATCGCATCTTTCTTTGTAAGGCCCTCAACAATCTTATATTCTCCAAGATCATCATCATGTTCTCCAAGTGTTACATAACGCTTCTCCAGTCTGTTCTTATCGCTGGCTGCCCATACATACGGTTCATTGGTATCTGTGTCCAGAATATAGTAATCACTGAGCCACAGACCGTCTTTTTTCTCATCCTGTCCGATGTCACGTTCTATGTACACATGCTGTCCAAGCATCAGATTCTCAGAGGAATCCAATTCCACATAAAAAGGATAAGAAGTAGACGTTGTCTGATCATCGGAACTGGTACTTGCCATATACATATCATTACTGCTGTCATCTGAAGTTCCATTATTCACATCTACGGATCCCATCGTTCCTTTCCATGTTTTACTGCTGTCTACTCTGGAACGGATGATCACTGCCTCTCCGGGTACAATAGAATCCCTGTTCTGTTCATTAACTTTACCTTTCACTCTGTAAGCACCTGTACTGAGAATTGTAATAAATGCAGAACTGTCCGAACTTCCGTCACCTGACGACGTGCTACTGTCCATTGCACTGCTGTCATCCACAGAATCACCGTCGTCACTTGTCATTTTGGAAGTGTCAATTTTCTGTATCACACCATCTATTTCACTTCGAACCTCTGTATTCTGTGTTGCGCTCTGAAGTTTATCAATTTCAGACTGTTTACTCTTCTGACTATATTCATTCTTCTTGAGATTCATTTTGTTAGTCTCGATTTCAATGGTATAGGACAACTGATCTTCGGCCTTTGCTTTTTTCTTCTCCGCTTCCAGCCTGGCTATCTGTTCTGTCAGGCTGATCTGTTCATTTTTTAATCTGTCCAGATCCAGTTGCGCCTGCTTCAGATCATCCTCAATACTGCTGAGATCATATTCAAAAAGAAGCTGTCCGGCCTTTACCTCTTCTCCGGTCTTAACTTCCACTTCTTTTACTTTTCGTCCACTTTCTATTTTTACGTTTACAGTTTTCTGCGGTTCTACCACACCGGCGAACCGATTTACCGCTGTTGTTTCAGATCCGGTGATCACACTTACTTTTGACACATACACAATAGAATCACCGGTTCCACTCTGACCGTTTCCTTTAAAGTGATACCAGACTCCGGTTCCGATACCGCCTGCTGCGATCAGGATTCCCAAAACGATAATAATACGTTTCTTCATAAATTGCCTCCTTGATATTGTCACCTTGTTCAGGCTAACATCTATTATACACTACTGCTTCTTTATATTATTATTATTCATTTTCCTATCATATCAGATTCCGTCTTAAAATAAAAGCTTTGTAACCAAATGGCAACATTTTTCACAATTTTTTCACGTTTTTCTTATGAATTTCGTTCACCTTTTTCACTTTTTTGACAGTCAGTACAAAATCTGTTAAAATAAACAGAAAAGTAACTGTCAAACAGTTGCACAGAAAGCACTGTGAAAGGAAAGAACACGTATGAATATAAACAAACACCTGATTCTTCTTTTCTCTGTCTTATTTTTTCTTTTTGCTGTATCTGTAAGCAGCGGCTGTTTCCGCAAAAATGAGTCAGATGTAAAGAGTGTAGTCAGAAATGAACTGGATCAGTTAAAAAATCTCGATTCAGAAACTACGCAAAAATACATACCCTATACAGAGCTGTTCCCCGATGCCACAGAGAATACTGATTTAACTGATGAAATCAATGAAACCTTTTCTCTCTTTTTCCGGAAATTTAATTACAAAATTTCGGATGTCATCGTCGGCACAGCCAATCATTCTGCCACTGTTTCTGTCAAACTGACCACAATCGATTCCAAAGTTCTTGCCAGAGATTTTAAAGCAGAACTTCTCCGGACACAGATCACAGAGTCAGCCCAGGCACAAAAAGGAAATATCAAAGATTCTTCCAGATCTCTTGAGGCTCATTATCTGATCCTGAATCATCTTTTAAACACAAATGACTATGATACAGCTGAGACAGACTGTAACATACAGCTTGTCAATACAGGCAATGATAAAAAGGAAAAATGGAAGATCCAGCGTACCAATTCTCTGGAAGATGACCTTGTCGGCGGTCTTATAGCTGATCTGGCAGATCCGGATATCCTTTCACCGGAAGATACCCTGACCGTCTATCTTGACACTCTACAGAAACTGGATTTGAAAGAAATGACATCTTATCTGGGTGTAGTAAATATCATGAATACATCCGATACTGCAAAAAATTCCATTGCCTCAGCACTTGCCGAACAGATTCATAAAAATTTTAATTATGTCATTAAATCCAGCAGTGAAAATGGATACAATGCCACTGTTACAACTGAAATTACAACCTTTGACAGTGATTCGATCCTGGCTGATTATCAGGAAAAGCTTGATAAATATCTGGCTTCTGCTGACGCAGTTATCGATGGCTCCCAGAAACGATACGAGAAATCTTTCGAAATTCTTCTGAACAGCATCAATGATAATACCGTTACTACCGTCAATGATGTAGATTTTGTTCTAATCAATGATGGGGTATCCTGGAAACTTCAGGATGAGGGAAATACTTTGGGAAATGCTATTTTCGGTACTTTGACAGATTCTCCTCTCGAGACTTCTGATTCTGAGGATGAAAATATTTCTGCCGATACAGATAAGCAGACAGATGATAATACTTCTACTGAAAGCAGTTCCAATTAACGATTAGTCAATCGGATATTCGCAATCCGCTTCCGCTACTTGCTCATAACCAAATAACTGCTTCGCAGTTTGGTTAAACAACTAAAAAGGCCACCATATCACAGAAATGTTCCTTTCCCGAATCATTCTATGATATGGTGGTCTTTTTAATCTTTGTCTTATTCTTTTTACATCCCCGTTATAATTTTGATAAACAGTAAAACCAGAACGATCAGAATAATCGGTCTTACGATTTTATTTCCATTTTTCATTACCATTCCAGATCCTACATAATGCCCTGCAATGGAAAAAACAGAAGCTGCAAGTCCAAGATATATGACAATCTTTCCACTAAATAAAAAAACAACTAATGCCATTATATTAGAAGAAAGATTTGCAAGTTTCATAGTTCCGGAAGCTTTCGCTACGGGAAGTTTTGCTACTCCTGTATATAAAATAAGCAGAAACGTACCAGTTCCCGGCCCATAAAAGCCATCGTAGCAGCCAACAGCCAGAGAACACACCGCACACAAAATCCACTGTTTCTTTCTGGAAATCTCTACATTGCTGTTATCATCCAGATTTTTCTTCTTCATTACATAAAACGCAACAATAGGAAGTACTGGAATCAGCATCCATTTTAATATCTTATCACTGGCAAGAAGCGCAATATGAGCGCCTGCAAAAGAACCGACAAGAGCCATGGAAATACATGGCAGTGCAACTCCCCAGTCTACAAATTTATTCTTACATAAACGTGCTGTTGAAATCGCTGTCCCAGTTGCCGAGGATAATTTATTCGTTGCTATCGCATTGTGCATCGGAACCCCTGCAAGCAGATACGCAGGCAGGGAAATCAAACCACCCCCGCCTGCGATAGAATCAACTAATCCTGCAAGGAATACCAGCGGGCATACAATCAAAAACGTCTGAATTGTAAGCTCCATCCTTATTCAGTTACTTCCTCCGGTCTTACTTCCAGTTCCAGTTCTTTTAACTGCTCCTCGCTTACGCGGCTCGGAGACTGAGTCATCAGACAGGAAGCATCTTTAACCTTCGGGAATGCGATTACGTCACGGATGCTGTCAACTTTCGCCATAAGCATTACCAGACGGTCAAGTCCGTATGCCAGTCCGGCGTGAGGCGGAACTCCATATTTGAATGCGTCCAGAAGGAATCCGAACTGCTCGTGAGCAGCTTCTTTTGTGAATCCAAGTGCTTCAAACATTCTCTCCTGAATATCATCCTGATGGATTCTGACACTTCCTCCACCAATTTCATTACCGTTTAATACGATATCATATGCTTTTGCACGAACTTTTCCAGGATCTGTATCCAGAAGTGGAAGGTCCTCTTCCATAAGCATGGTAAATGGATGATGCATTGCTGTGAAACGATTCTCTTCTTCACTCCATTCAAGAAGCGGGAACTCTGTTACCCATACGAAACGATACTCATTCTTATCAAGAAGATCCATCTGCTTTGCAAGTTCCAGACGAAGTGCGCCAAGTACATCATAAACCAGTTTCTTCTTATCTGCTGCAAACAGAAGTAAGTCTCCTGCTTTACCATCCATAGCTGCTACCAGAGCATCCATCTCTTCATCTGTCATGAATTTGGCAAAAGAAGATTTTCTTGTTCCATCTTCAGCGATTGCAATGTATGCAAGGCCTTTTGCACCGTAACCTTTGGCAAACTCAACCAGTTTGTCAATTTTCTTACGTGGCATAGCGCCCTGTCCTTCTGCATTGATACCACGAACACTGCCGCCATTTTCCAACGCAGAAGTAAACACGCTGAATCCACAGTTTTTAACTACATCACTTACATCATGAAGTTCCATTCCGAAACGCATATCCGGTTTATCAGAACCAAATCTGTCCATAGCTTCCTGCCATGTGATACGCTGGATTGGAAGTTTTACATCAATATCAAGTACTTCCTTGAACAGATAAGCAAGGAATCTCTCATTTACATCAATTACGTCATCAACATCTACAAAAGAGAGTTCCATATCGATCTGAGTAAATTCCGGCTGTCTGTCCGCACGAAGGTCTTCGTCACGGAAACATCTTGCAATCTGGATATAACGGTCATAACCAGAGCACATCAGAAGCTGTTTGTACAGCTGCGGAGACTGTGGCAGACCATAGAAATGTCCCGGATGAACACGAGACGGTACCAGATAATCTCTTGCACCTTCCGGTGTACTCTTACCAAGCATCGGAGTTTCAATTTCAAGGAATCCTTCTTTTGCGAAGAACTGTCTTGTAAGCATCATGACTTTGCTCTTAAGCATAATGTTCTTCTGAAGGTCAGGTCTTCTTAAGTCAAGATAACGATATTTCAGACGGATTTCATCTTTTGTCTTGCTGTTCTCTTCAATTGGGAACGGAGGTACCTCTGCTTCAGACAGAACACGAAGGGATTTTACGCGAAGCTCAATTTCACCTGTTGCAAGATTCTTATTAACAGCGCCGCCTCTTTCTTCTACCACACCGGTAACAGCGATTACGAATTCACTTCTCAGTTTACCTGCTTTTGCAAAACCTTCTTCATCAATGCTGCCATTCTCAAAAATCAGCTGCATGATACCGGAACGGTCTCTTAAATCTACGAAAATAATTCCGCCTTTATCGCGGGCTTTCTGAACCCATCCCATAAGGACAACTTCTTTGCCGATCATTTCCTTTGTTACTTCTGCACATCGGCATGTTCTGTGCAGTCCCTGCATACTTTCAGCCATGTTTCTTTCCTCTTTTCATGCTTTCTATATTATAAGAATTGTTGTAACTATCCGGCAGTCTGCTATCTCGCAATGTTGCTGAACAGTTACGAATTATTACATTCTGTCTTTAAAGAATTCTACAAACTCTGTATAGCCCTCTGCTGTCATCTGATCTTTCTGGAATTTCTTATTCTTCTTCATAATAGAAATATTGATCTGTGTTCCGGCATTACGCTCTTCCTGAGCCTGTTTCAGAATCGTCAGCATCTTGTCTGCCGGCATATTCTTCTCGATAAGATATGCTTTCTTACCATTCTTTGTCGGGATTTCATAATTTCTCTCAAGAAGAAGCATTACGATTCTCTCGAATCCAATTGAAAATCCGCAGGCAGATGTATTGTTTCCTGTAAATTTACCGATCATCTCATCATAGCGTCCACCGCCGCCTACGCTGCCGCCAAACTCATCCATAGAGATTTCAAAAATCGGTCCTGTATAATAAGACATTCCACGTACCAAAGTCGGATCGAAAGACATCTTAAAATCTGCTGTCTTAACAGAATCTACAGTAGAAATGATTGTTTCAAGGTCCTCAGCAACCTTTGGATCCAGAACATCTTTTAATTTCTCTTTGCAGTAACGAACACCCTCAATGTCAGAAGTGATCTCTTTGAAAAGTCCAAGATAAGTATCAATGCTCTCTTTTGCAAATCCTTCCTTCTCCAGTTCCTCTGCAACACCTTCCAGACCAATCTTGTCCATCTTGTCCAGAATGATAAACACAGTGTCAAAGCTTTCCTGTGGGAATCCACTGTACTGCGCCATCGCTTTTAAGATTTTTCTGTCGTTGATGCGAATCGTAAAGTTATGGAAATCCAGCTTTCCGAGCAACGTTGTGGTAGCAAGAACCAGTTCGATCTCAGCCAGATAAGTAGACTCACCCAGAATATCAATATCACACTGCATAAACTGACGGAAACGTCCTCTCTGCGGTCTGTCTGCTCTCCACACATTGCCCATCTGAAGTGCCTTAAAAGGAGCCGGAAGCTCATTTGCGTTGTTGGAATAATATCTGGAAAGCGGCACAGTCAGATCGTAGCGAAGTCCGGAGTCAACCAGATCACTTTCTTTCTCTGCTTCCGCAAGTTTCAATTTCTCCCCACGTTTCAGGATCTTGAAAATAAGTTTCTCATTCTCTCCGCCCTGTTTACTGGAAAGATTTTCAATATGTTCCACACATGGTGTCTCTATAGATGAAAAGCCAAATGTTCCGTATGTTTCACGAATCATGTTCATCACATAATTACGGATTTCCATCTCTTTTGGTAAAATGTCCTTCATACCGGTTACCGGTTTCTTCTTTAATGCCATGTTGTCCTCCTCTTTTATAAAAATTCTGCCCGTCTCCATTATGAACCACTCTCTGAAACGCAAGAAAAACCTGCATATCAAAATTTTTTACTTCATCGATCATCAACTCCATAACTGAAGAAATATCAAATCCTCTTCTGTATGGTCTGTCAGAGATCAATGCTGCATATACATCGCAGACTCTGAGTATCCGGGCACCTATGGGTATGTCATCACCTGCTTTATTGGACGGATATCCACTGCCATCATAATTCTCATGATGGTACAGGATACTCTCCAATACAAAATCCGAATATCCCTGCCCTTTAAGTTCCTCATATCCCAATGCAGAATGCATCCGGACATACTTCAGTTCCTCGATCACCAGAGGATCCTGCTCCTGTCCGTTAATATAACTTGTCAGCTTCAGCTTTCCTATATCATGGAGCATTCCTGCTATTGCAAGCTCATAGCACTGTTCATGCGGCAGTCCCATCTCCTCTGCAACCGCATAAGCCAGATTACTTACCAGCATTCCATGATGCAGTTCAGAAGCAAGGTCAAATTCCAGGATCCTCTGCTGCGAACCTGCCGCTGTCTTTTGTACTGTGTCCAAAATGTTACCTCCACATCCTACAGCCAGGTAGCTATTGCTGTCCGTTTTCTCTCGATCATCTCATCAATGCGGGAAATATAATTAGAAACGTCTTTTACATTCTCCACACGTTCAATTCTCTGTCCATGGTCAAAGACCAGCTTGGAAGAACCGCCTGCCCCCAGTGCGATGATAGGCTGTTTTTCCTCCATAATCAGTATATTGTAAATTCCCGCTTTGTCAACCTTTGCATAGCCAACATTTTCAAAATTTCCCTTCATATTCTTCTGTCTGTACAGATAATAAGGACCCATTCCCATTTCATACGCAGTTTTCATGGTCAGATCCATAATCTCCTGATTATTCTCAAAAGACATTTCCTGATATTTCTCTTTAAAAATATTCAGCCTTGCTGCACGTTTCACTGCCAGTGAATGTACGGTAATACTGTCCGGTACCAGTTCACGAACCTGTTCAAGAGTCCGCTCTACCATGTGAATATCCTCACCCGGAAGACCCACGATCAAATCCATGTTAATGTTATCGTATCCCAGCTCTCGTGCCAGATGAAACGCTTCTTTTGTCTGCTCCACAGTATGTCTGCGGCCGATAATATCCAGGGTTTCCTGATTCATAGTCTGTGGATTTACGGAAATTCTTGTTACCGGATACTCCCTGATCGCCATCAGCTTTTCACGTGTAATACTGTCCGGTCTGCCGGCTTCCACAGTAAACTCTGCCAGTCCTTCATAGCCAAAAGCTTCTCCCACTGTATCCAGGAGCTTACGGATTTGATGTGGAAGCAGTGTAGTCGGAGTACCGCCGCCAATATAGATGGTGTCCAGTTTTCTTCCCTTCATCATAAGAGCAGTCTCTCTTACCTCCCGGCAGAGAGCTTCCACATCCTGGCCGTTTCGCGAATTTCCAGACATAAAGCATCCAGATATTCATCTACTCTTTTTGCCCAGAGCTTCAAAGGGTAGGAGCTGAAGGAACAATACAGACAGATACTTGGGCAAAACGGGATTCCAATATAAAGGCTGTATCCATTTTCATAGTCAATATCCTTCAGAATCTCTCTTTCCCTGTTTGCAATAGTGATGGCAAGCGCTGTTTTCTGCGGACTTACCAGATATCTCTCACGCATCTCCCGGGCTGCTTCCGTATTTTTCATTCCGGATTCGATCATTCCCATTGCCAGTTTGGCAGGACGTATTCCTGTCAGATTTCCCCATGGAAGAGTTCTGCCCGTCAGTTTTACCAACAGCTGATACAGAGCATATTTGATAGTATCTTTATTCTCTTTTCTCAGAGCATGAGCATCCTGTATTCCACAGCCTGCATTCTCTTTAGAAAGTATATCTGCGGAAATTACCCCTTTTTGCTCTGTTTCCTGTTTCGACAGATTCTCTGTCCTTTCGTATTTTATGATATAACTGTCATTATCCCGTTCCACACTGAAGCGGAGGTCATACTCTGCTTCAGCATTTTCATAAAGAGTATGTATCTCCGCTTCGGGATAAAACGCTTTGATCAGTTCATAAACATCATGTTCAAAATCTCTGTTCTCAAACAGAATGCCTATTTTACACAAATGGATTATACCTCTTTTCATAACCAATAGTGGTAGATGCATCATGTCCGGGGAAAACCTCGGTCTCTTCAGGAAGTGAATCTACCAGTTTATGGAGACTTCTCACAATTTCTGCTGTACTTCCACCCGGAAAATCCGTTCTTCCAACAGAGCCATAGAACACTGTATCACCGCTGAACAATACACCTTCATCTTTCAGATAATAACAGCAGCTTCCTTTGGTATGTCCCGGTGTATGGATCATCTGAACAGAAAATCCCGCCAGTCTGATAACATCCAGATCCTCCAGAAATACATCCGGCACAATAGAACATCCCTGTCCATAATGTACAGTCATATTGATCGAAGGTTCGCGGAGCATCTCCTCTTCCTGACGACAGGCATAAATCGGAATATTATATTTCTCCTTTACTGCCTGTGCAGCCAGAATGTGGTCAAAATGTCCATGGGTAAGAAGAATCGCCACCGGTTTTCCATTCATCCGGGAAATCTTCATTTCAATCTTCTCCGGACAATCTGCGGGATCAACAATGATCAGTTCTCCTGTTTCTTTATTCTTAAGGAGATAGCAATTTGTATATACAGGTCCTAATATACATTTCTGTAATTCTAAATTCTTCATGTTATTCCTTTCTATCAATCTGCAGCAGTTCCATAAAATAATGTTCCAGCAGATTTTTCCATGATCAGCCTGTAGTTCTCTCTACGTCAATGACACTCTCTACCTGACGGATCTTCTCGATCAGGGAACGCAGTTCCTCTTTGCTTCCAATCTCAAAACTCATGGAAATAGTTGCCTTCTCCTGCTTGCTTGTACGGCTGTTGATACTTCGCAGGTCGATCTTACGTTCTGTAAATATTTTAGAAAGATCCACAAGAAGCCCTGTACGGTTATTTGCATAAACCTGAATCTCAGCCATATACTTCTCTTTTTCCTTGGTATCAGGCTGCTGCCACTCTGCCTCAATCAGTCGTGTCCTGTCTGTCTCAGACATATTCAGCACATTGACACAATCTGTACGATGAATTGTGATTCCACGTCCTCTTGTAACAAAGCCTACAATCTCATCACCCGGGATTGGATTACAACACTTGGAAAAACGGACTGCCACATCATGGATTCCTTTTACCACAATTCCACTCTTGCTCTTGGCAATGTGAAGCTTCTCCTGTGTCTCAGAAGCAGCCTCAAGAACCTGCTCATCTGTTAGATTCTTCTTATTTTCCTTATCATAAGCCTCTACCAGCTTATTGAAAACCTGACCTTCTTTCAATCCGCCATGACCAATTGCCGCAAGTACTGAATCCCAGTCCCTGAAACCATATTTACGCAAAACGGCCTCCAGATACTGGGTTTTTGTATAATTTGTGATCTTAAACCCCTTTGCACGCGCATACTGCGCAAGCATCTCCTTGCCCTTAAGGATATTATCTTCTTTTAATTCCTTCTTGAACCACTGGTTAATCTTGTTCTTTGCCTGAGTACTCTTAACCAGTTTCAGCCAGTCGCGGCTTGGTCCCTGAGAGTTCTGGGAGGTAATGATCTCAATACGGTCACCGTTTTTGATCTCATATTCAATAGGAACCAGCTTACCGTTAACTCTGGCACCTACCATCTTATTTCCGACTGCACTGTGAACACTGTATGCAAAATCCACCGGTGTAGAACCACTTGGAAGTGTTTTAACATCTCCCTGTGGAGTAAAACAGTAAACACTGTCCGCAAAAAGATCCAGGTCATTCTTCAGAAGACTCATGAATTCTTTGTTATCAGACATGTCTCTCTGCCATTCCAGAATCTGACGCAGCCAGTTCAGTTTCTCTTCCTCACTCTTACCTACAGGAGCCTTTCCGTCAGACGACTCCTTATATTTCCAGTGTGCAGCGATACCATATTCTGCAGTTCTGTGCATTTCATAAGTACGGATCTGGATTTCAAAGGGCTGTCCGTTGGGTCCGATCAATGTGGTATGCAATGACTGATACATATTGGGTTTCGGCATGGCAATATAATCTTTAAACCGTCCCGGAATTGGCTTATACATCTCATGGATCACACCAAGGGCAGCATAACAATCCTTCACTGTATCTACAAGAATACGGACAGCAAATAAATCATAAATCTGATCAATAGTCTTATCCTGATTTACCATCTTCTTGTAGATACTGAAAAAGTGTTTTACACGTCCGTCCACCTGCGCCTTAATATTGGCATCATCCATATGTTTCTTAACTTCTTTTACAATCGCACCTACAAACTGTTCTCTCTCGCTTTTACGCAGGGCAACCTTATGCACCAGGTCATAATATACATCCGGCTTAAGATATTTCAGTGACAGGTCATCCAGCTCTACCTTTATCTTGGAAATACCCAGACGCATGGCAATAGGAGCATAAATATCCATGGTCTCTCTGGCCTTTTCCTGCTGCTTTTCAGGACGCATATACTGTAAGGTACGCATATTATGAAGACGGTCTGCAAGCTTGATCAGAATAACTCTGATATCCTTAGCCATGGCAAGAAACATCTTTCTGAGGTTCTCTGCCTGAACTTCTACTTTATCCGCAGAATAAGATAACTGTCCCAGTTTGGTAACACCATCCACAAGAAGTGCAACCTCTGAACCAAATTCCTTCTCCACTTCCTCATAGGTCATCCAGGTATCTTCAACTGCATCATGAAGAAGACCTGCAACTATCGTTTCTTTGTCAAGTTCCAGATCTGCCAGAATGATGGCAACACACAAAGGATGAATGATATATGGCTCTCCGGACTTTCTCTTCTGTCCTTCATGAGCTTCACTTGCAACCTTATATGCCTTCTCTATCATGGAAATATCTGTTGATGGATGATACTTCAGAACACTGTTTATCAGTTCTTTATAAAGCACCTCCGGACTTGTAAAATCATGCATGGTCTTTACTGCCGCATCTGCTCTCTTTACAGATTCCAGCTTCTCTTTTTCAACCTGCATTTCATCTTTTTTTGCTTCTGTACTTTTTGTTATCTCTGTCATATGCTCCCACCTGCCTGTCCTGCACAATCAGCTGTGCTTATTTACCATCATAACAAATTACAGACGCTACATCATACCCATTCAGTCTTTCGCGTCCCTTTAAACCTGCAAGTTCCATGAGAAATACAACCTTGACAACCTCACCGCCAAGCTGTTCCACCAGCTTGATCGCTGCTTCGATCGTACCGCCTGTTGCGATCAGATCATCAACGATAACCACTTTCTGACCTGGTTTTATGGAATCTTTATGCATTTCAATCTCTGCACTGCCATATTCCAGATCATAGCTTACAGATACTGTTTCGCGGGGAAGTTTACCTTTTTTACGAATCGGTACAAATGGTTTATGAAGATTATATGCGATCGGTACACCAAAGATAAAGCCTCTGGACTCTGTTCCTGCAATCACGTCCACATCTATATCCTTAAGACAGTCCTGCATGGAGTCGATTGCCAACTGCAGGCCATCCGCGTCCTGCAGAACACTTGTAATATCTCTGAAAATAATCCCCGGTTCAGGAAAATCCGGTATACTTAATACATAATCTTCAATTTTCTTCATTTTATTTCTCCTCCAGTGTGTGTTATATTGCTGTTCGCTCATAAATATTTTATAGTATATCACCTTTTTATTTCAGAATCAAGTTACTGTTAAGCCCTGACATTTGTATTTCCAGGCTTACCGGCGGTTACAAACCAAGCGGTAATATTAACAGTAATTCTGAATAATAATCTGAAGACTCTCTCGTCCCCTGAATCTGTTGATCTCCGGATAATAAGTAACAGAAATACTGTCTTTTTCCCTGATAAAGTTCACAAAATCCTCTGCTTCTCCGAAATAAATGCCTTCCACTGAAATCCCCTGCGGATCGAGAAGTTTTAGTTTTACTACATTTTTATTTTTCCCGATAATACTGTGATCAAGCACTCTGAGATTTTTCTGCGCAAAGACCGGTTTTGTATTCCCTTTTCCAAAGGGTTCCAGAAGCGAAATCTGTTCTACCAGTTCTTTTGTAATATAAGACACAGGCATCGGCACATCAATCACGATCTTAGGACGCAATTCTTCGTCCGTCAACGTACAGTTGACATTGAGACGTCTCCGGAATTCTTCTATATTTTTTTCTTCTATAGAAAGACCTGCTGCCATCGGATGACCTCCAAACTGTATCATCAGGTCTGCACATTTTACCAGTTCTTCATACATAGAGTAACTTTCTATTGATCTTCCGCTTCCTTTTGCACTTGTCTCACCGCCCGTCAATACAAAGGCAGGCCTGTGATATTTTTCCCTGATCCTGCCTGCTATAATACCGGCAAGACTTTCATGACAATCCGGAAGATAAACTACCAGTACTCTGTCATTTTTCAGCTCTGTAGTCTCTATGATCCGGATTGCCTCTTCTTTTCCTTTCTCGGTGAGAGCTTTTCGACTCTGATTAAGAGCTGTAAGATCTCCGGCAAGCCTTGCTGCTTCTTCCTTTGTTTTTGCATTAAGAAGTGCAAGAGAACGGGCAGCTGTATCCAGTCTGCCACTGGCATTGATACATGGTCCCAGCACAAATCCGATATGATAAGCTGTGATTTTAGCATCTTCCAGAGAATTTGCGCGGATCAGTTCCTGCAATCCTTGATTTTTGGTATTTTTCAGACGGCACAGCCCTTCTTTTACCAGAATCCTGTTCTCTCCCTGAAGATCCATAACATCTCCTACTGTTGCAATAGCCGCCAGTTCATAATAATCTTCCAGCTCCTCTGCCGGAACACCAAATCTCTCGTAAAGTGCTGCAATATATTTAAAGGCCACCACTGCTCCACACAGGTTTTTATTCGGGTATGGACAATCATATTGTTTCGGATTCAAAATCGCATCTGCCGGAGGAAGCACCATCTGGCGTTCTCCCTTTTCCTCCCTGTAAGGAACCTCATGATGATCTGTAATAATCACTGTCATTCCCTTATCCTTTGCCATCTGGATTTCAGCAGCCGCAGCAATTCCATTATCACAGGTCACGATCGTATCGATCCGGTCCGTTTCCGCTCTTTCTATAAGATGTGCATGAATCCCATATCCGTCTGCAACTCTGTCCGGAATATAAGTATCCACATCTGCTCCGATCCTCGCAAGGCCTTTCATTAAAATGTATGTAGAGGTCACACCATCAATATCATAATCACCAATAATACGGACTTTTGCTTTCTGCGATATTTTTTTCTCCAGGATATCTACAGCTTTTTCCATATCCTTCATCAGCCAGGGAGAAGGAAGCTCTTGTACTGTTCCTGACAGATACTCTCTTATCTTATCTTCTCCGATCACATCTCTGTTCCTGATCAGTCTCGCAATCACCGGATCAATATGAAACTGTTGACCGATCTGGTTAAAATCTGCTCTTTTTGCTGCTATTACCCATTTCTCCATATATTTTCTCTCCTCATAGAAATATCCCGGAGTTTTACCCCGGGATATTTCTGTCTGCCTGTTTTTCAGACAATTATTGTTTTATTCAGCATCATCATTCTGCTGTTTTTTAGCTGCTTCTTCGGCAGCCAGACGTTCAGCTACTCTTTTTCTGTTTTTCTTCTTTGGCTGAGTCGGATCTTTCTGTGATACATCACGTGCTTTCTTCGGCTTTGAAGAGGACTTTGCAGATGCGGAAGCTGCAGCAATTGCCGGCTGTCCTTTTCCTGCAAATTTCTTTTTCATCACATACCACAACGCACCTGTAATACATACAGAAGAATATGCACCGACAAGAACACCAACCATCAGAGGTGCTGCAAATTCACGGATAGAAGAAACACCCATGATATAAAGAACAGCTACCATAACAAAAGTTGTAAAAGAGGTATAAATACTTCTTGTAAGAGTCTGAGTGATACTTGTGTTTACAATTTCTGCCAGTTTTTCTCTGGAACCACTGTGAAGGTTCTCACGTATACGGTCAAAAATAACGATTGTAGCATTGATAGAATAACCTACGATCGTAAGCATGCAGGCAATAAATGTATTACCGACAGATACTCTGGCAATAGCATAGAATGCAAGTACAACCAGAACATCATGCAGAAGCGCCAATACCGCACTGCTTGCAAAACGGATGTCTTTAAATCTGAACCAGATATAAAGAAGCATACAGATTGTAGCTACTATAACGGCTACGATCGCATCACGACGCATTTCACTACTTACTGTAGAAGAAATACTTTCTGTGGAAATCGTGCTGTCATCTACACCAAATTTCTCAACCAGTGCACTCTGCAGAGCTTCACGTTCGCTCTGATTCAGAGAACGTGTCTTGATCACAACCTGATTTGTTCCGACTACCTTTGTAGGCTGAACATTTTTATCTCCTGTCACCTCTTCTACAACAGGAGTTACTTCAGAATCAATGGTCTTAATATCCATATCTTCATTAAATGTAACAGTCGTAGAAGTACCGCCTGAGAACTCAAGGCTGTAATTTAACGCTTTGTTTCCTGCATGCGAATTAGCAAACATCGCTGCCGGACCGCAGAGGATCAGGATAATGGAAATAGCAAAAAATACTTTCTTCTTTCCAAGGAAATCAACTGCCTTACGTTCTTTTGCAGATCCGTAGAATTTCGGATCACGTACACCAACTGCATAAAGTGCATTTACAATCAGTCTGGATACAACCAGTGCTGTAAACATGGAGATCACGATACCAAGGGCAAGTGTATAAGCAAATCCCTTAACAGTACCTGAACCAAGCCACATCAGCACAAAGGCTGCGATCAGTGTTGTAATATTTCCATCAAAGATTGCAGAGAAAGCTTTGCTGAAACCGGACTTAATAGAATTCCTTACTGAAACTCCTGCACCAATTTCCTCTCTGATTCGGGCATAAATAATAACATTGGCATCCACCGCCATACCGATACCAAGAATAATACCCGCAATACCCGGAAGAGTAAGAGTAATATCAAAGGCATTCAGCGTGATCAGCATTAATGATGTATAAAGAATCAGTGCGATACCTGCAACTACACCAGGTACGCGGTATGCAATGATCATAAAGATAATAACGATGATCAGACCGATTGCACCTGCAAGAACACTTGTAGAGATTGCTTCTTCACCAAGCTGTGCAGCTACAACACTGGAACGAAGTTCTTCCAGTTCCAGTCCCAGAGAACCGATACGGATATAAGAAGCAAGGTTCTGTGCTTCTTCCAGATCAGACATTCCGCTGATCTGTGCTTTTCCGCCGGAAATCTCTTCATTTACATTCGGAGCACTGATAATGTTATTGTCATAGACGATAGCGATCTGCTTGCCTACATTATTCTTTGTAGCTTCTGCAAATTTTGTTTTACCACTGTTTTCTCCATCAGAAGTAAGAGTAAGACTTACCACATATTCCTTTGCACTTGTGTTCTGATTCTGGATCGCACCACCCTGGGCATCTGCTACATCAGAACCTTCCAGAACAACACTTCCGGATTCCTTGATCTCATCCATAGTTCTGGAGAGAACATATCCATCCTGTCCTGTAGTAAAGTTCTGGTTTCCGTCAGCATCTTCTTTTGTGATGAAATACAGGGAACCTGGTTTACCCAGATCATTCAGAATAGTATCTGCATCTGTAACACCAGGAATTTCAACTGTAATACGGTCTGATCCTTCCTGGTATACCTGAGCCTCAGTACTGTACTGCTCTACACGCTTCTGAAGCTTGTAGATCGTATCTGACATCTCTTCGCTTGTCGGATTGCTCTCCTTAGCCTGGTAGGTAATGCTGACACCACCGGCAAGATCAAGACCCGTGTTGATATGTTTTGCTGCACCGGTTCCGGTAGGACCGATACCTACGGCTGCAGTAAAGCAAAAGAACACAGTCAGGATCAGTGTCAGAAGCAGCACTACGATTCCTTTACTTTTCTTCATAGTTCTTTTCCCTTCTTGATTTTTTGTCCGCGGTCATGTTCATCCGCCTGCCAGCCATTTTCTGTTATGATAACAGCCGACGGCGGTATCAGTCAGACAGATTACTGCCCACTAATCACATGCCAGTGCGGCTTTTATCATGATGGCGCACTCCACACGTTTTCTCTGGAGTTCGCATCCGATTTCATAATTGCCTTTGATATCTCCCTGGAAATGGAATGCATTTGCCGCACATCCGCCACTACAGTAGAAACGTGCGAAGCAGTCTTTGCAGTCTTTCTTTGTGTAAACGTTGCATCCGCCGAATTCCTTCTGGATTTCCGGCTTTGTAATGCCTTCGTCTACATTTCCCATGAGATACTGTTCTTCACCAACAAACTGGTGACATGGGTAAAAATCACCCCAGGGTGTTACAGCCAGGTACTCTGTTCCTGAACCGCAGCCTGACAGTCTCTTGTATACACAAGGGCCACCTGTAAGGTCGATCATAAAATGGAAGAAGTTAAATCCTTTCCCCTCTTTCTCTCTTTTAATCATTTCTTTTGCAAGAGTATCATACTCTTCCATGATCTGGGGGATATCCTCCTCACGGATCGCATATTCCTCCGTATCAGCCGCAACTACAGGCTCTACAGAAATCTGTTTAAATCCAAGATCTGCCAGATGAAGCACATCCTTGGAGAAATCAAGATTATGGTGGGTAAAAGTACCTCTTACATAATACTTGTCCTGATTTCTGGATTCTGCAAACTTCTGGAACTTCGGCATGATCAGATCATAGCTTCCTGCACCTTTTCTGAATGGACGCATGTAGTCATGTACTTCCTTACGTCCGTCCACACTGAGTACAACGTTGCCCATCTCTTTATTGCAGAATTCCATTACTTCATCATTCAGAAGAACTCCGTTTGTTGTTAAAGTGAAACGGAATTTCTTATTGTGAAGCTTTTCCTGCTCTCTGCCATATTTTACCAGATCTTTTACAACCTGCCAGTTCATCAACGGCTCACCGCCAAAGAAATCTACTTCCAGGTTTTTCCTGGAACCGGAGTTCGCGATCAGGAAATCAAGAGCTTTTTTGCCGACTTCATAGGACATAAGAGCTCTTCTGCCATGATATTCGCCTTCTTCGGCAAAACAATAACGGCAGGCCAGATTGCAGTCATGAGCAATGTGCAGGCACAATGCTTTTACAACGGTCTGCCGGTTATTTGAAAATTCTTCAATTACATTCTCATAAACATCTTTTGTAAAAAGCATTCCATCTTCTTTCAGCTTATTACATTCTCTTACAGATGTCTCAATATCTTCTCTGTTATATTTGTTTTCCAGTTTCTCTGCAATAGCTTCTGCGCCAAGGCCCTCTTCCAGATATGGAAGAACCTCATATGTAACCTCATCTACCAGATGGATGCATCCACTGTTGATATCCAGTACAATATTAAAGCCATTGCTTTTATAACGGTGAATCAGACTCATTTTACTAAAATCCTTTCTAAGCGTAAGATAAGCAGCGGAATAAAAGTTCCGCTGCTTATCTCATTTCTCCATAGCTGATCTTATTTCTGCTCGCAGCTCTGGTTTCCTACTGTACAGGAAGTTTTACATGCGGACTGGCAGGAAGTCTGGCACTCGCCACATCCACCTTTTTTTACAGTGTTCTGTAAATTCTTTGTATTCAGGGTTTTGATATGTTCCATAACTCTATCCTCCTTATGTAATTATATTCTTGGCATAGTATATCATATATCTTTTCATTTTAAAAGCTTTTTTTTACGACAGCATTCCACCCAGTGTTCCACCGCCTGTGCACATAAAAAATGTTGTAACTGCATGAGCTGCACTCATATCCCAGCCGCCTTTTGCCATAACAGAGACAGTCAACAGTAATACATAGTAAGCCAGACCTGTGATAACACCCCACAGATATTTGTCTTTACGCACAATTTTGCCGGCCATAAAGCCTCCCATGAAACATGCAAGTACATAAATTATAATAATACCCGCATCTACAGCTGTTTCTCCCAGATCAAAAGCAAACAGTACCAGGGCCAAAAGCAGTAATGCCACTCCTGTTAATGCATATGCAAATAATAGTGATTTCAAAATTGCTCTGACTTTCATTGCTTCCCCTCCTGTTAAACTATATGGGGGAGGAATCAGTGTTATTCTTTTATTTCTTTCTCTTTTTTATAAATACAGCCACACCGGCGATCACTGCAGCTGCCACAAACAGTATCACAAACGGCATAATTGATGTTGTATCTCCGGTATTTACTGTATTGTTATTTTTCACAGCTTTATTTTCCGTTGAATTATCATTCTGATCAGAAGAAGAACCATTATTGCTGTCAGAACTGTCATTCACAGATACTGTATTGTTCTTTCCGGAATCAGAGCTCTGACTGTCGGAGGAAGCCGGTGCAGGAGTTACCGCATCTGTGTCGTCCGTATCATTCCCCGCATCAGGTCCTACTAATTGTCTGCTTCCTGCAATTCCAAATGGACTGAAAGAATGTGTGCTGAATACCATAATACCATTCTCTACACTCGGAATAATCGTCTCAGTTGCCCCGTTGTCCAGGAGATGTTCGATAGTATACTGATATCCGGATTTTACCGGCACAGTGACACTGATATAATCTCCATTAGGGATCTCGTATTCTGTATTATTCTTAAGATCCCAGAGTTCAAATTCATAAGACTGGAAAATCATTGCATCTGATTCATTGGTAAACTGATAGCTGTCACCGCTTGAAACTCTGAACTGTACATACCATGGAAGATTAACTCCGCTTACTGTAATACCGTCGCAGGTATGATTAAGTGCGGCCCTCTCTTCTTTTTCTTCATCAGAAAGAGAATCCTCTGCATCTGTAGGACGGTCATCCTTATCGTCCGGCAGAACAGGATTATCAAAGATATTATCACCTGCGCCATCTTCATCATCTTTCTTCGTATCTTCTTTATCCTGTGTCATATCATCTGCAGGTTCCAGCTTACCGGTAGTTTCTGTATCTTTATCCGTCTTATCTGCATTGCTGTTATTATCTTTGTTGTTTTTATTATCTGTTTTATCTTCTTCAATCTTATTCTCTTCATTGTCTGTATCAGTTTTATTATCCTGATCTGATTTACTTTCCTTATCTTCTTTATTGTCTGTATCAGCGTTTTCATCTGCGGCAGGTTTTTCTGACGAAGTTTCAGGCGTTTCTGTTGGATCTGCATTTTCTGTTGGATCTGTTTTACCTGAGCCTTCTGTCTTATCAACATTATCACTATCCGTAATACTGTTCACTATTACATTGATGTAACCGACAACCGCGCCGCTCTCCGGATCCCATCCATCCACATGGCTTAAATCCTGCCCTTCTGCCGGTATAAGAAGTACCTCACAGCTCTGTACACGCTGTGCAGGAACGAAACTTCCATCTGCCCATTCAAAAGTTCCATATTCCGTTGCCGGAAGTTCTACATCCGCAAGTTCTACAGGCTTATCAAGCGTAATGTTGTCCGGGATCAGAGAAGACACAGTATTCTCCTGTGACTCAGCCGCACTGACCTGTCTTGTTACACCCGGTATATTATTTCCTGCAATCAAAGCCGCTGTTAAAGCCGCTGCCGCAAAAATACCCGTTCCTTTTAATTTATTTTTTCTTATTCTTATATTATTGGACATATCGCACCTCTATATTTATATTCGATTCTTATGTTTCCTGATAATCATTTTTTTACTTTCAGCCAAATATCAGTTCTCTTTTACGTAATACAATAATATTACATATCTGTATATTATCAAACTTTTATCATTTTGTAAATATTCTGTAATGTTTTTTTTCATTTTAATCGAGTGAATTATAACACAAATCTTACTTTTTCGACAGTCCTCTTTTAAATTTTTTTATACTATCTTTGAACCAAAAGCTTTTTCTTGATTTTTTATATGAAATCATGTATATTTTGCTTAAATGTTTTATGATATGATTCAATCAATAAAGATAATCAAAAGGAGTGAATAAATCTTGGATTCAAGTATTGCCTTTCAGGCGGTGGCGATTCTGATACTGATCGCACTTTCTTCATTTTTTTCTTCTGCGGAAACCGCTATGACAACCGTAAATAAGATTCGGATACAGTCTCTTGCCGAGCAGGGCAACAAACGTGCTGTTATTCTGGAAAAAATAATTTCCAATTCCCCAAAGATGCTCAGTACCGTATTAATCGGAAACAACATTGTAAATATGTCTGTTTCTTCTCTCATGACTACACTCACCATAAAGATTCTGGGAAACGCATATGTAGGAATCACAACCGGCATCCTGACTCTGCTGATTCTCATTTTCGGTGAGATAACCCCCAAAAACCTGGCAACAATTCATGCTGAAAAATTGTCCCTGGCCTATTCAAGAATAATATACGGGCTTATGATTCTCCTTACTCCCGTTGTTTTCATTGTAAATAAAATAACAGAAGGTGTACTGGTCATTCTGCATGTTAACCCGGACGAAAAGGCAAATGCCATGACTGAACATGAACTGCGTACCCTCGTCAATGTAGGTGAAAAAGACGGCGTCATTGAAAACGAAGAAAAACAGATGATCTACAATGTGTTTGATTTTGGCGATTCAACTGCAAAAGATGTCATGATTCCCAGAATCGACATGACCTTTATAGATATCAATTTTTCCTATGATGAACTTATGGCGGTCTTCAGTGAAGATATGCATACCCGTTTTCCGGTTTATGAGGACAACACTGATAACGTAATCGGTATTATCAATATGAAAGATCTTCTTGTTTATCCAAAGGACAAACCTTTTTCAATCCGCAACATCCTGCGTGAGCCTTATTTTACCTATGAATACAAAGCTACAGCAGACCTGATGATCGAAATGCGTAAAGCATCCGTCAATCTGGCAATCGTTCTGGACGAATACGGTGCCACAGCCGGTCTGGTCACATTGGAAGACCTGTTGGAAGAGATCGTAGGTGAGATTCGCGACGAATACGATGAGGATGAAGTCGAAGATATTAAAGAAATCCAGCCTGAAAGAGAATATGTTGTTCAGGGTTCTGCCAAACTGGATGATATCAACGAAGCCCTCCATATTAATCTGGAATCTGAAGATTATGATTCTATTGGCGGATATATTATTGAACAGCTTGACTGCCTTCCCAAAGAGGGTCAGTCTGTCACACTTGAAAGTGGCATCCGCCTGGTTGTTGACCGTCTGGACAAAAACAGAATCGAACTTGTCCACATCTGGCTTCCCGAGAAGAAAACCGAAACAGAAGAACAGCCGTAACTGTCATCTCTCCAGCATCAGTGAAAATTGTTTCACGATTCTGGAGAGTTCTCCTGTAACCGCATCAATTCCTTCTTCGTTCTTTCTCCAGTTTTCTCTGGTAATTCCATCTGCATTCACAGGCACCACATAAAATTCTGTTTTCGGATACAAGAACTGATAATACATCAGACATCTTCTTGCATGGTAAGATTTGCAGCACAAAATCGCTCTTTCTATTTCCAGTTCTGCATGATCTGTCACCTGTCTGGAATAAATTGCGTTCTCATAAGTAAAGGTTGCCTGGTCTTCTTTCAGGATTTTCTGATCCGGAACTCCGTTTTTTATAAGAACATCCCTGAGAAATTCCCATTCTGTTCCATATTCCTTATTATATACATTGCTTTTTTCAAGAACGCCTGAAAACTTTCCATTTACTACGCTGTATTTTCCACTGGGCAGAATCCAGTCCGCCATCCCTTTCTTAAACAATTCTGCTGCTTTTTCCGCCATCTGCGGATAACCATTTCCAGGGACAAAAATAATATCAGATTTTTCCGGCTTGTTTTCTGCAAAAATAAACTCTTCTGAACTTTTTAAAAATTTTTCATATACGTCATTCATCATTACTAACTCCTCGTTATCTGTTTTTTCTACAGCACCTCTCAAATAATGCGTTTGTAACAGTCCAACAGAATTTCACGCTCTGATGAGCCGGAACAATATGCATTATTTACGAAGATTTCTATGGAATTTCTATAGATAGATACAGTGTACCATATTTTTTCTATTAACGTACAACCAAGTTAATTCTTAAAACTATATCCCCTACTGCTTATGTTACTGTTCACAGCAACACGCTTCGCGATGCACAGACTTCCAATATTTCCAGAAGGCTATTTTGTCACAATAACCGTACTGTAACCATCATCCCTCAGTCTCTGCTCCATATTTACTGCATTACCAATCTGCTGATAGGCACCTGTCTGAACTTTATACAATCCGTTTTCATGTAACATAAAAGAGGGATAACCTTTTTCCAGTAACTGATATAACATACGGTCCGCATTCTCTTTTTTTCTGAACGCTCCAGTCTGCACTCTGTAATAAAGCGGTTCCTGCACTGTTTCCTCATCCAGGCTTCCAAGAATCGCATCTGCAATTCCCTGAGCTATATCGCTAAACTTGTTATCAAACAGTTTATTATCTTCTTCGGAATTGATAAATCCGGTTTCTATTAAAAGAGCCGGCATCCTGGTTCGTCTGAGGACCACAAGTCCCGGCCGCTCTTTTACACCGATTTCGCGGAATCCCACTTCTCCCAGAGCTCCCAGAATATTCTCAGCCATCTGATATTTAATCCCGCTTTTATCATAAATCAAAACTTCCGCTCCATTATACTGATTTTCCTTTGGACTGCTGTTTCGGTGAAATGAAATAAAGTAATCTACTCCTGCCTGATTTGCAAGCTGTGCCTTCTCAAAAGGTGTCTGATAGACATCACCGGTACGGGTATAAGAGATATCAATCCCTTTATTTTTTAAAATCTCACCTACCGCAAGAGCAAGTTTAAGATTGTCATTCTTTTCCTGTCTTCCCTTATATACGGCTCCCGGATCCTGACCTCCATGTCCGGCATCCAGCATGATCGAATATGCCATGACGACACTCTGCTTTCTTCATATACTCTTTATACTATATGAATTAAAAATATAATTGTGCAGGTCGCTTGACTTTTTCACACTAAAGCGTTATACTTTAAAACGTCATAGTCGAATAGCCCGATGACATTATCCGAATCATTTACCAGTACTGCTTTCCCTGCAGAAAATCATTCGGATTCAGGTAAGTTTTATATTATCAAATAATAAACGCAATTCTTACCTGACTTAATTTAAACATTATATTAGGAGGATATATCATTATGAAAAGAAAAGCATTAGCAATCACTCTTGCAGCAGCCATGGCTATGGGAACCTGCGCAGTAACAGCAAGTGCTGCTGACGGAGACAAATATACAATCGGTATCTGTCAGCTTGTGCAGCACGAAGCTCTCGACGCTGCGACACAGGGATTCAAGGATGAAGTCACCAAAGAACTGGGAGAAGACGCAGTTACCTTTGACGAGCAGAACGCACAGGGAGATTCCAACACCTGTTCTACAATCATTAACAGCTTCGTTTCCAATAATGTTGACCTGATTCTTGCAAATGCAACTCCTGCTCTTCAGGCAGCTGCAGCAGGAACAAGCGATATTCCGATTCTTGGTACTTCTGTTACTGAATACGGTGTTGCACTTGGACTGGATGATTTCGACGGGACTGTGGGCGGAAATATTTCCGGAACTGCAGACCTTGCTCCCCTTGATCAGCAGGCAGCAATGCTCAATGAACTTTTCCCGGATGCAAAAAATGTAGGTCTTCTCTACTGTTCTGCCGAAGCAAACTCTCAGTATCAGGTAGATACAGTAAAAGCTGAACTTGAAAAACTCGGATATACATGTGAATATTATGCATTCTCTGACTCTAATGATCTCTCTTCTGTTGCTACAACAGCAACTGACGCAAGTGATGTAATTTATGTACCGACAGATAATACAGTTGCTTCCAACACAGAGATCATCAACAACATCTGCCTTCCGGCAAAAGTTCCGGTAATCACAGGCGAAGAAGGTATCTGCAGCGGATGCGGTGTTGCGACACTTTCCATCAGCTATTATGACCTTGGTGTTACAACCGGTAAGATGGCTGTTAAGATTTTAAAGGACGGTGAAGATATTTCCACAATGCCGATCGAATATGCACCAAACTTCACAAAAGAATATAACAAAGATATCTGCGAAGAGCTGGGCATCGAAGTTCCGGACGATTATGTTGCAATCGGCGAGGCTGCTGAAGAAGCTGCCAAATAAATCCGGTCAGACAGTTGAAAAATACTCACACCAACAGGATTTTAAATAACAGCTTATCAAACAATTATAAAAAATTCAATTTATATGCGATCAGCGGGAAAGGTTTGACGCCTCTCTCGCTTTTCGCATCTCAACAGGAGGAAATTACAAATGCAAATTTTAACATTAATCACTGCACTTCCGGGTGCAGTAGCCCAGGGTCTGATCTGGGGAATTATGGCAATCGGTGTTTATATCACTTTCCGTATTCTTGATATTGCAGACCTTACAGTTGATGGCACTATGTGCACCGGTGGTGCAGTGTGTATTATGATGATGCTTTCCGGTCATAATGTCTGGATTTCTATGTTGGCCGCTACTCTCGCCGGAATGCTGGCAGGCCTTGCGACCGGAATTTTCCACACCTTTATGGGAATTCCCGCAATCCTTGCCGGAATCCTGACACAGTTATCTCTGTATTCCGTAAACCTGAAGATCATGGGAAAAGCAAATCAGGCAATCAACGTTGATAAATATAATCTTCTGGTTTCCCTGCGACATATAAAAAATGCATCTCTTTCCAAAAACACAATTTTTATTGTAGCAGTTATGTGTATTCTCCTGATTGCCATTCTCTACTGGTTTTTTGGAACAGAGCTTGGCTGTTCCCTTCGCGCAACCGGATGTAACCCAAATATGTCACGCGCCCAGGGTATCAACACAAACATGAATAAAGTTCTCGGACTTATGATTTCCAACGGTCTGGTAGGACTTTCCAGTGCACTCCTTACACAGTATCAGGGATTTGCAGATGTCAACATGGGACGTGGTTCCATCGTTATCGGTCTGGCAGCAGTTATTATTGGCGAGGCAATCTTTGGACGTATTTTCCGCAACTTTGCCCTTCGCCTGTTAGCAGTTATCTTCGGTTCCATTCTGTATTATCTGGTACTTCAGATTGTTATCTGGATGGGTATCGACACTGACCTGCTGAAGATGCTGTCCGCAATCGTAGTTGCTCTCTTCCTTGCATTCCCATACTGGAAAGGCAAATACTTTAATAAACCAGCCAAAAGGGGAGGTAAATAAAAATGCTTGAACTTAAAAATATCTATAAAACCTTTAATCCCGGAACCATTAATGAGAAACGTGCATTAAATGGTCTGAACCTGAAGCTGAACGAAGGCGATTTTGTAACTGTTATCGGAGGAAACGGCGCCGGCAAATCTACTATGCTAAATGCTGTTGCAGGAACCTGGCCGGTTGATGAAGGACAGATCCTTATCGACAATATTGATGTTACAAAACTTTCTGAACATAAACGTGCTACATATCTTGGACGTGTGTTTCAGGATCCAATGACAGGAACCGCTGCAACAATGGGTATCGAAGAAAACCTTGCACTTGCAAAACGCCGCGGAAAATCCCGTCTTCTCCGCTCCGGAATCACTAAAGCAGAGCGCGAAGAATACAAAGAGCTCCTGAAAATTCTTGGTCTTGGTCTGGAAGACAGACTGACTTCTAAAGTAGGACTTCTCTCGGGTGGTCAGAGACAGGCTCTTACTCTTCTGATGGCAACGCTTCAGAAACCAAAGCTTCTGCTTCTGGATGAACATACCGCAGCTCTTGATCCGAAAACAGCTGCCAAAGTTCTGGAAATTACAGATATGATCGTAAACCGCGATCACCTTACGACATTGATGATCACCCACAACATGAAGGACGCTATTGCACATGGCAATCGTCTGATCATGATGATGGAAGGAAAAATCATTCTGGATATCCAGGGAGAAGAAAAGAAACAACTGACAGTTAAAAACCTTCTGGATCAGTTTGAAAAAGCAAGCGGAGAAGAGTTCAGTAATGACTCTGCACTGCTCGGATAACCGTATAAATTACTCATAACGTTTCTAAATATCCTTTATATGAGAGTACTTTTTTATGGAGTACTCTCATATTTTTATTTCTCATCTTTTTCCAGCGGAGTTACACAGATAAATTTATGTGTTTCCCTATTGTACTGGTAGATTCTCGACGTCAGATAGTCCTCTTTCGGTGTAGCCTCCCTGATCGTATCCCGCAAAACACACTGCAAATCTTCAGGTTCTACAAATTTATCATTATGGATCATTACCTCATGTACACTGGTAAACACCATATAGAAATCGGAATCCAGCATATATGCCAATTGTTCTGCCACTCCCGGCAGGAACACTGCAACTGCACCATTTGTTTTCTTCGTTGTACTGAGACAATTTCCCATTGCATCTTTCTTCAATTCACACTTATCACCCAGATTCATAAAACTTTCACCTTCATATTCCGGATTAAAAATCATCTGTTCCCATCTGTAAATTCTGGGCGGACTCATAAAATACGTATTGAGAATCGCCTCCTGAAACACCTCATCACATTCTTTTCCCCACTGCTCCAGCATTCCCTGCCGGATTTTTGTACTTGTCACACATCCTTCATATTCCGTAACTTTCATATAAAGCACAAGTGCAATATCACCAAGAGTTTTATACACCGCATCCTGAAGATCCGCGGAATATTTATCTGCATTCAGCAATCTTATAAACAGGCGGGGTTTTGTCTTCTCATAATCCCTGATCACTCTTGTTTTCTCATAAATATCCGCCTTTTTTATCCGATTGAGATCATCTGTGATTTCTTTTATAATTTCCTCAAACGGACTGCCATTCTGATAAGATTTAAAAAGTTCCTGTGTATAAAGTCCACAGACCTCCCAGGCATCATCATGCTCTGCAAACTTCACCAGCAGTCTGTCTCCTACAGGTGCAAACCTCCCGCCTTCTTTCTCAAAAGAAATATTTTCCCTCGGAATCCCTGTAGCCTCGTAAATACCAATCTCCAGTTTCTCTACGAATGTTTCATAGTCTTTCTGCATATTCAGTTCCTTTCTTGCTTTGAAAATAATACGGGCAGGATGCCCTGATTTGAATGTTGACTTTCCGTTTTCGGAAAAAAGAAAATAAGGGAGCGAAAGCCCCCTTAAGAGTCGCTGTAGACATAGTATAAAATAGCCACAGCTATTTGTAAAGTAAATTTCATCGACAATATTTATTACAGTTTCTTTTTATCTTTCAGATATTCCAGAAAAGCCTCACAGCCCTCCACCACATCCGAATATGTGACATCAAATCCACCTGTATACCACGGATCTGCGATATCCCTCGGATCATCACTGTAATCCAGAAGAAGTTTAACCTTGTCCTCTGGATCTGATTTCAATATTCTTAACATATTCTTCAGATTCCAGTAATCCATACCGAGAATATAATCATATTTATCATAATCTGCCTTCGTTAGTTGAACTGCGCGCTTACCCTTACAATCAATCCCATGCTTAGCAAGCTCCTCTCGCGCCGGAGGATATACCGGATTCCCGATTCCGTTCCATATCTCCTCAGTGCTGGTTGCAGCAGATGCGATATAAAATCGGTCTGAAAGACCTTGCTTGGAAACCATGTCTTTAAAAATGAATTCTGCCATTGGTGAGCGGCAGATATTGCCGTGGCAAATGAAAAGTATTTTTATCATATTCTTATAACTCCGTTTTTGCTTTGTATTTCTTCTCAAATGCCCAATATTGCAGGTTTTTTCGGCATTTTCCTGTTTCTGTGTTTCCGGGGTATCTTCTCAAATCTTCCCGTATTTTCTCGTGCTTTTCCCTGCAATATTGGTAAATCTGTTGGTAAATAAATGCTCTGTACCAACGGGGTGTTTTAGGCTTTTGCTACTCGAAGCAGCTCTGCCTGTGCGTCATCGAACTGCACATGGGTGTAAACATTCAGCGTTACGCTGATGTCCGAATGCCCCATGATATACTGCAACGTCTTTGGATTCATTCCGGATTTCGCCATATTGGAACAAAAAGTGTGTCTGCATACATGAGGAGTTACTTTGGGCATCTGAATACGGTAAATTTTGTTATATTTCTCAATAATATGTTCCAGGTACTTCTCCCAATGAAGGGCGACCATTGGCTTATCGTTCTTGTCGAGAAACAAAAATCCAGCATATCCGTCTACCATCGGTTCTATTTTCGGTGCTACTCGATTGGCAAGAATACGGCGAAAACACGCCACAACTTCCTCGCTCATCGGCACATAGCGGATACCGCTTTCCGTTTTAGGAGCCTGAATTACATACTGCATCTGCGATGTTCTCTGCAACTGGTGGTCTACCTTGATACGCTTCTGGTCGAACTCAAGATCGGAGATCGTCAGCCCGCAGAACTCCGAGATTCGCAGCCCTGTGTTAAGGAGAATATAGATCGCATCGTAGTATCGACAGAAATGCTTATCTTCCTTGATGAATTTCAGAAGATCACGCTCCTGCTTACGGGTAATTGCTTCTCTGGTGACGGAATCGTTTACGATCACCGATGCCAGTTCAAATCCAAAAGGATTTTTACGGATCAGATCATCATCTACCGCCAACTGAAAAGCCGGTCTCAGAACACCTCTGATGGAGTGAATAGAGCTGTACCCTCTGCCATCCACCTGCTGAAGCTTGATCAGCCACGCCTTTGCATCAGACAGGCGAACCTTGTCAATGCGCTGCTTTCCAAACGCTTCTCTGTTCAGGATATTGATTACGGTCTTATATCCCGCCTTGGTGTTATGACCGACACCGGTTTTCAGAGAAGTATATTTCTCTACCAATTCAACTACCGTGTAATTGCCGCCACGGGTAACGATATGGTCAAACAGATCCGCCTGAATCTGCTTTTCCTTCTCTCTCAGCGAAAGCTCTCGCTTTTTACCCCTGGGAGTCGGGTCATTCTTGTCCAAACGCCAACTGTACACATTCTTCTCCTTACCATCCTCGTCAATGTATCGGTAACGATACCTCCCATCTGTACGCTGGTATTCACCTTCACGCAAAATCCGATTTCTATTGTCTCGTCTTTTTTCACTCATCGAAATCTCTCCTTTCAGAATAAGGAGAGCCAGACTTGCAGTTTTATACTATCACAAATCCGGCTCTCCGTATAGTTATGCCATGTGATTTCGGAATTTCTGTTAAGCATTTCTAATGCCAGTTATACAGCCGTTGCCTGATCCAGATAGCGTTCAAATTTTTCACGCTTAATCAAGGCTCGATTGCCATTCATAACATAAAAATCTTCATTCGGATGCTCTTCAATTAGCATTCTCAGTTTCCCTTCGCCGATATGATAATACCTGGCAGCTTCCTCAATGGTAAGCGTATATCTACGCCACACCGGAATATCCGAGTAATTTTTTCCTTCAACATTCATCTTATTATTCTCCATAGGCAGTTATCCTCCATAATTATCGTTGTCGCAGCATTCGCCACATAGATATGCAAGAATATCCACTTGGCTCATTGCCTGCGCACATAAAAATAGCCAGACAGAGGGTGTCGGCAACGAAGTCCGGCAACGGGCTTCAAAAGA
>ERZ824522.629-NODE-629-length-32120-cov-3.231748_pt1 | contig 32120 bp, 28 predicted proteins | sample MGYA00519935_ERZ824522 | MGnify/ENA primary metagenome ERZ824522 (study PRJEB31778, sample SAMEA3449160) | human gut metagenome | biome: human gut; feature: human-associated habitat; material: faeces | place: United Kingdom | collected 2010/2012 ...
GTCTGCAGGACCACATGGCCGGCCCTGTCACCGCGCCCGGCTCTGCCTGCAGCCTGTGTCAGCAGAGCAAAGGTTCGTTCCGAAGCTCTGAAATCGGGCAGATTCAGCGTCGAATCTGCCGAAAGGATACCCACCAGTGTTACGTTAGGTATATCATGTCCTTTTGCTACCATCTGCGTACCTAAAAGCACATTATATTCACCGCTGCTGAAAGATTTAAGAATATCCTCATGCGCGAATTTTTTGACAGTCGAATCCTGATCCATCCGCAAAATCCTGATTTCCGGCAGTTCGGCAATTTCTGCTTCTGCTTTCTGGGTGCCAGTACCAAAAAATCTGATTCGGCGACTATGACAGTTAGGACATTCGTCCGGGATCGGGGCGGTATTCCCGCAGTAATGGCAGCGCATTGCTTCACCGGCACTATGATAAACCAGCGCAACAGCACAATGCGGGCATACAATACTTTCACCGCAGTCACGACACATCACAAAGGTTGAAAAACCACGCCTGTTCAGCAGTACTATAGCCTGCTCTCCCTGTACCGCCGTCTGCAGCAATGCATCGTTTAGCGCCGCCGAGAGCACAGATTTATTCCCCCGCTGCAATTCCAGCCTCATATCGGCAATTTCAACATGCGGCAGCATACTGCCGTTGGCACGCTGCAGCAAACGCAGATGTGTATATGTTCCCTGGCGCGCTTTATAAAAACTTTCCAAATCAGGTGTCGCACTTCCCAAAACTACCGGAATACCGCTCAGCTGCGCCCTTTTCAGGGCTACTGTCCGCGCATGATAATTGGGCCGCTCGTCCTGCTTGTAACTGCTCTCATGTTCTTCATCAATAATTATCAGGCCCAGATCGCTGAAGGGAGCAAAAACAGCTGAGCGTACACCGATCAGCAGCTTGGCACTGTTAGTACGCATTTTATACCATACATCGGCACGTTCATTCTGTGACAGTTTGCTGTGGGCAACCGCAACTTCATCGCCGAACCAGGCCTGAAAACGTTTAACGATCTGTGCCGTCAATGCTATCTCTGGTACCAGCAGCAGAACCTGCTTGCCTGCTTCCATTGCCTGAGCTGCCACCCGCAGGTAAACCTCTGTCTTACCGCTGCCGGTTATTCCCTGCAGCAAAAAAGTTTCCTGATGCGGCTCTGTAATAGCACTGCCGATAGCCTCAACAGCCTGACGCTGCTCGTCTGTCAAATGCAGACTTTCCTTCAGCTCCGTCCTGTTGGCATAGCTGTTGCGCAAAACACGTTGCTCACTCCGTTCGCTCCAGCCTTTCTCACATAAGATACGCAGTGTCGCAGCACTCACCTGCACTGACGCCAGTTCCTCTCCACTTAGAGGGCGTTCGGCTTCTGCCAGCACTTCCAAGGCATGCATCTGTGCACGCAGACGTTTATTATATGCTACCAGAGCCTCACGTCCTGCCTTAGTCACAACAAAGCAGATACGGGTCTTGATTTTCAGTTTATTTTCGTAATCATAAGCGATCAGCTTACCTTCATCGTTATAAACAGCCTGCCGCTTGATGCTGGTTTTACCTGGAATAAACAGCCGCATCGCCTCAGCCGGCGAACACAGATAATATTCGGACAGCCAATTTGCCGTTGCCAGCATTTCCGCATCAAACCAGGGGCGCGTATCCAGTGTCGCCAAAATTTCTTTACATTCGTATTCTGCCGGAGCAGCCGCGGCCAACGATGTCACAAACCCCTCCACTGTCTGATACCCAAACGGCACCACAACACGCCAGCCCACATCAACGTGGTCCAGCTGTGGCGGTACGGCATAGGTAAATTGTTTGAACAAGTTTTTTACAGGCAGGTTGATTGCCACATTTATATATTTCATGTAATGCTCCATTACTGTAAACTTTAACTTATTATACTTCTACTATTTAAATGAAAATTCCTTTATTTTTCCTACGGACAACAGTTTTTATACTAAGATAAAGAAAGTCACAGCTCCCGCAGAAGCTGTGACTTTACCAACATTTTAAATTACAAGCCTGCCTGTTCTTTCAAGGAAGCGGCTTTATCCGTACGCTCCCACGGCAGATCAATATCAGTACGTCCCATATGGCCGTAAGCAGCCGTTTGTTTATAGATCGGACGGCGCAGGTCCAAAGCTTTGATGATCGCAGCCGGACTCAGCGAGAAGTTTTTGCGCACCAGGTCAGCGATCTTATCATCGTCGATCTTACCGGTACCAAAGGTATCTACCAAAACAGATACAGGCTGTGCCACGCCGATAGCATAAGCCAGCTGAATCTCACATTTATCAGCCAGTCCGGCGGCAACGATATTTTTAGCAACGTAACGTGCGGCGTAAGCAGCGCTGCGGTCTACCTTTGTGGGGTCTTTACCCGAGAAAGCTCCGCCGCCATGACGTGCCATACCGCCGTAGGTATCGACAATGATCTTACGTCCGGTCAGACCGGAGTCACCCTGCGGGCCGCCGATAACAAAACGGCCGGTAGGATTGATATAGTATTTGGTATCATCGTCCAGCATTTCTGCAGGTACGATCGGTTTAATAACATGCTCCATAATATCAGCGCGGATCTGCTCCATCGGAATTTCAGGCGCATGCTGAGAAGAAACGACTATAGCGTCGATACGTACGGGCTTACCGTCGTCGTATTCAACTGTAACCTGAGTTTTGCCATCAGGACGCAGATACGGTAAGGTACCGTTTTTACGAACTTCCGACAACCGACGGGCCAGCTTATGAGCCAGACAGATAGGCAGCGGCATATATTCTTCGGTTTCGTTAGTAGCGTAACCAAACATCATACCCTGGTCGCCGGCGCCAACCTCAGTTTCCTCTGCTTTGCCTTCTTTAGCTTCCAGCGCTTTATCAACACCTAAAGCGATATCGGCAGACTGCTCGTCGATAGAGATCAGCACTCCGCAGGTATTACCGTCAAAACCATATTTAGCACGGTCATAGCCAATATTGACTACAGTTTCACGGGCGATTTTCGGAATATCCACATAACAGTTTGTGGAAATCTCACCGACAACATGGATCTGACCGGTTGCCACCAAAGTTTCACACGCAACACGTCCCATCGGGTCCTGTTCTAAGATAGCGTCTAAAACCGCATCAGAAATCTGATCGGCGATCTTATCCGGATGTCCTTCTGTTACAGACTCAGAAGTAAATAATTTTCTCATAATTAGCCTCCTTTAGATAAAGTACACATCATCAATCTGCCTGCTTACTAAAAAAGCGCTCTCATAATGAGAGCGCTGCGTATTATTGTTCAGCATTCTCATCTCACGAATTATCGCAGGACTTAGCACCGTTTTGCAAGACTTTCACCTTACAATGGTTGCTGCGGTTTCACAGGGCCATTCCCTCCACCAGCTCTTGATGAGTAATATTCAATTACAATGCTTATTATAGCGGAACAACTTTCAAATTGCAACAGATTTTACAAAAATCTTTCATTTTTACATCCTGAGGCCTACAAAAGCTTATTTATACGCCTTTTGAACGAGTTATACTATTTACGATTTGCGCAAACGCAGAACAGTATTCAAAAGCTCTTCTGCAACTTCTGCTTTGGTCATTTGCTCCAGCTCGCGCACTTCGCCGTCCGGAAACAGGAATTTAACGATATTGGTATCAGAGTTAAATCCTGCCCCCTGCAAAGTAACATCGTTAGCAACGATCATATCCAAATTCTTTTTGCAGATTTTTTCTTTTGCATTAGCAATCAGATTTTGAGTTTCGGCGGCAAAGCCTACCAAAAACTGTTTTTCTTTACGTTCGCCCAGAGCTTTTAGAATATCAGGGTTTTTATCCATTACGACAGTTAAAGCGTCGTCAGTTTTCTTTTTGATTTTCTGTTCGGCAACATCATGGGGTCTGTAATCAGCCACAGCAGCAGCTTTGATCACTATATCCATGTCGTTGTAAGCTGCCAGACAGGCGTCCATCATCTGCTGCGTAGTTTCAACCTGCACCGTTTTGACATTAGCAGGCGGATTCAGCACCGACGGCCCCGAAACCAGCGTCACCTCGGCACCGCGGTCAGCAGCGGCCTGCGCGATAGCATAACCCATCTTACCGCTGGAGCGGTTGCCGACATACCGTACCGGATCGATCGGCTCGCGGGTACCGGCAGCAGTTACCAAAACACGCAGATTTTTCATATCGCCACAACTTCTGGCAAAGAAAGCTTTGACAAATTCCACGATCTCACAAGGCTCAGGCAGACGTCCCGCACCAGAAGTACCACAGGCCAAAAAGCCTGTCGCCGGGGCCATCACAGTTACGCCATGCTTTTTCAGGCAGGTAATATTTTCCTGCGTCAAAGCATTTTCATACATACCTGTATTCATCGCCGGACAGACGATGATCGGTGCCTGAGCGGCCAGTAAAGTTGTAGAAAGCAGATCGTCGGCAAGACCGTGCGCCATTTTCGCAATGATATTGGCAGTAGCCGGAGCTACTACAAAAACATCAGCCCAGTTTGCCAGAGCGATATGCTCAACATTAAATTCCTGGTTACTGTTCCACATAGAAGTCGCAACAGCGTTGCCGCTGATTTCCTTAAATGTCAGCGGCGTAACAAACTGCCGGGCATGCTCTGTCATAACGACACGCACCTCGGCCCCCTGCTTGCGCAGACGGCTTACCAGATCGACAGCTTTATAAACGGCGATACCGCCAGTAACGCCTAAAACGATTTTCTTTCCTTTTAGCAACAAGGCACTAAGCCCCCTTATCTCAGCGTACTTTACGCTCGTAAGTAATAACGTCGTCAGCGATCTCGCGTAAAGCGGTGCTTACTTCTTTCTGAGGCATATTCTGATTGCCTACCGTCAGTTCACGGGCACGTTTGGCAGCTAAAATCACCAGGGTGTATTTACTGTCAACTTTCTCTGCTAAATAATCGATAGAAGGGTCAACCATACTCATATTTCTCTCTCCTTATGTGCCGCATGGCAAATTTCATTGATAATAAAATAAGTTCTGGCAGCACGGTAACGTTCTGCTTCCATGATCGTCAAAACTTTGCTGGTAGCTTTCTGCGCCACATCATTGACGACTATATAATCATATTCGTTGGCATAAGCCAGTTCACCTGTTGCCGAAGCTAAACGGCGTTTAATAACGTCTTCGCTGTCCGTGCCGCGTTTATAAATGCGCGAGCATAATTCATCAAGTGACGGTGGTACGATAAACACAAATACTCCATCAGGAAAGCGTTTTTTAATCTGCATCGCGCCCTGGATATCAATCTCCAAAATAACATCCTTACCCTGATTCAGCAGTTCCATAACATAAGAACGGGGCGTACCGTAATAATTTCCATAAACCTCGGCATATTCCAGCAGTTCTCCCTCTGCGATCATCTGCTTTACTTCTTCCACAGATTTAAAAAAGTAATTCACGCCGTCAACTTCGCCGTTACGCGCCTGTCTGGTAGTAACTGAAACGGAATAAGCCAAGTCGGGAAGCTTTTCCCTAAGCATCTGACAAATCGTTCCCTTGCCGGCTCCTGAAGGCCCGGACAAAACTAATAATAACCCCTGCGGCTTCACGATTAGCCCACCTTCCGTTTTATTTATTCTTCGTCTTCGTCGTCAGTCTGCACTAAACGGTTGGCGACTGTTTCCGGCTGCACAGCCGATAAAATAATATGACCGCTGTCAGTCACGATAACCGCTCTGGTTCTCAGCATACCTCTGTCGCGCGCTTCCTGAATAATCCTTTTGATAGGAGCAGATTCAGGACTGATGATAGAAATGATCCTGTTGGCAGCTACAATATTGCCAAAGCCAATATTGATCAATTTGATATCCATACTTTCACCCTTTCCCCATTACTCGATATTCTGGATCTGTTCCCTGATTTTTTCTATCTCAGCTTTGATCTCCACAACAACTTGCGCCAAAGTATAATCGTTGGCTTTGGAAGCAATGGTATTTGCCTCGCGGTTGAATTCCTGGATAAGAAAATCGAGCTTGCGACCGACAGGCTGATCTGCATCAATGATCAGCTTGAATTGTTTAATATGGCTTTTCAGTCTGACGATCTCCTCAGTAATACTGGTACGGTCAGCAAAAATAGCGACTTCCTGCAGCAATCGTTCCGGTTCAATGACCTGGTTATGTTTCGCAAGCAGTTCGTTGATCCTGTCGCTCAGGCGGATCTGGTATTCTTCAACTACCTGCGGCGAACGTTCTTCGATTACTGCCAGTTTTTCGGCAATCAGATCGGCACGTTTAATGAAATCACCATAGATATTACTGCCCTCGGTCTCACGCATAGCGACAAGATTACTGATAGCCTGACGCAAAGCCTGTTCCAGCTTCGGCCAAACACTCTCAACGTCAAAAAAACCTTCTTGTGCATTGATCACATCCGGGCAGCGTGACAAATATAAAATTTCCGACTGCTCGTTAAGCTTATAGTCTTCACAGCCGATAGCGGAACCAACATCACGCAAAGCGTTATGATACGCCAGTACCAAAGCTTTATCTACTTTAATCGAAACGTTTTCTGTATTGGTATAAGAAGCATTAATAAAAACATCGATGCGTCCACGATTAACAGATTTTAAAATAGTCTTACGGATTCTGTCTTCTACCGGATTCAAAAAACGCGGTAAGCGAATAGCTACCTCGTTATAACGGTGATTGACCGTTTTCATTTCAATCGTTACTGAAAACTGCTCGTCTTCATATTCACCCCGGCCGAAGCCAGTCATACTTTTCAGCAAGCTAAAACCTCCTAAATTTTATGATGATTCATTTTATTTTAATAACGCAGGATCCACGGCAAATTCTCGTCCGCCGCAATAAGCGTCCTTAATGACCAGTAAATAAGGTTTGTCAACATTGAATTCTGCCTGATCAAAATAAAAATTATACTGCAGCTGGCAGATCTTCTGCTTTACTTCCACAGACTCAGATTTGACATCCGATTTCGTTTTCTGCTCCAGATCGATGTCTGCAGGCTTGATTTTATTTTCCTTCAAGGCATCCAGCTGTTTTTGCAGTGCTGCCGCTTTTTCCTGGATCGTTTCCATCCGATCCAGCTTTTTCTGTACCTCCACATCAACGATAGGCTTATTGACCGCCTTGTCAAGATATCTGCCGTCTAAATAGTCGCTGTGGTATGGTGTGACAAAATTCCCATTTTGCACAAGCTGCACTTCCAAATCTTTTTCATTCAGAATTATCGGTGCGTTGATCACCGCACGTATAACTAGCACTCCATCGTAACGCGCTACCAGTTCTTTAGCATTCTCCACACTGATACCGGCAGCCTCCTGCGTTTTTCCTGCGGTATCCAGAGCCGTCAGCAGATAAGGAGTATAAACTATGATCCTTTCCTCATCACGATAAGGATTGGTTTCAAAACTTTCAGCAATTACCCACGGCTGCAGCATAACTGCGTCATTTTTTTCACCCTGATAGCTTTTACCATAGGCAATAGCCGCTTCTAAATTCTGATCAGTAGCTGGAAGCGCCGCTTCTGCCTGCAGGCAAAAGACAACCAGGCACAGCACCAAAAGCAGATTTTTCATAATCGTATCCCCTTCCGATTATTTGCTAATCGCGAAATCTGTTGTATACTTATTCTTGAACTATTATTATATCTTATTCTGCTTTCACGTGCAAATCAAAATCACTAAAAAACGAAGTAAAAAGGAGCAAATCAATGAATTTAGAAGGTTTGACCTTGCATATTTTAACAAATAAACTAAAAGAAGAGCTTTTAGGCAGTAAGATCTACAAGGTTTTTATGCCCTCATACGAGTCGCTGCTGCTGCTTGTAAAACGCGAACGCGATACTGCGGCATTGCTTGCTGATTTCAGCTGCGGTTCACCGATGCTGTACCTGCCGAATAATTTACCCGAACGTCCCGAAAGTCCTCCGGCTTTTTGTATGCTGCTGCGCAAGCATCTGGAAGAAGGCCGTATAACCAGAATCGAGCAAAGCGGTCTGGATCGTATCATTACCATAGATATTGATACAATCGGTACCGCTAGACAAATAGTTACTAAACAACTGATTTTTGAACTGACCGGCAAAAACAGCAATATCATTTTTGCCGAAAACGGTCTGATTTTCGACAGCTTGAAGCATGTTAATAAAGCAATGAGTTCTTTCCGGCAGATCATGCCTAATCTGCCTTATCTTGCGCCGCCTCAGCAGACCGGACTTTCTATTTTAACAGCTCCAGCTAATGCAATCATTGAGGCAATGCACGAATTTAAAACTAAAAACAGTTTAGCTGCTTTGATCGCTGCCACTACAGGCATTGGCAAAATAACCGCATCCGAGCTTTTAGCTGCGGCTGGTATAGATAGCAACACAACTGCTTTGACTGCAGAGGAAGAACAACGTCTTGCCAATGCAATCTATTCATTACAGCAATCAGCTAATCAGCAAACATCAGCGCCGGTATATGCTGTCATCAGCCGTACTAATCAGGTCAAGACTATTCTGCCTTTTGCGCCCACGATTTTGGAACCAGGCTGTAATACTAAACAACTGCCAGATATCAACAGCGCACTTAATTATGCAGTCACCCTGACGCCAATTCAATTACCTGAACAGGAAACACTGCAAAAATTAGTCATCGGCGAAAGCCAGCGTCTGGAAAAGAAGCTGCCGGTTTTGGAAAAAGATCTGCTTACCGCTGATAAAGCTGAAGCACAGCGGATGATCGCCGATACCATCATGGCTAATATTTATCAGATCAGCAAGGGACAAAGTTCCTGCCAACTGCTTAATATTTATGACAACGAGCCGCTTGAAATCCAATTATCCCCCTTACTTTCACCTACTGAAAACGCACAGGCTTATTATAAACGGTACAATAAATATAAACGTGCACAAAGCGAAGTCCAAAACCAAATTGAAACGACCAGGGAGATGCTCAATTACCTGGCTTCCATTGACGCTTCACTGACTACGGCAACAACCAAGAACGAAATTGCTGAAATAAAACAGGAACTTATCACCGCAGGACTGCTGCAGAATCAGGGCAAAAAACATAAAGGTCAGGAGCCAAAATCGGAGCCGCTGCTCATAAAGCTTTCCAAAGAAACGACCTTATATATCGGTAAAAATAATAAACAAAACGACTACGTGACTTTTACATTAGCACGCGGTAAGGATCTGTGGTTCCATACTAAAAACATTCCCGGATCACATGTCATCTTAAAAACAACGCTGCCCCAGGCAACGGCAAGTGATATTGCAGCAGCAGTTCTACTGGCCGCGTATTTCAGCAAAAGCCGCAGCGGCAGCAAGGTACCTGTAGACTGTACCGAGCGGCGTTTTGTCAAGAAACCCAATGGCGCTAAACCTGGGTTTGTGATCTATACCGATCAAACAACCTACTATGCTACGCCTGATGAAGCAGAGGCTCAAAAACTTTTAAGCAAATAATAAAAACACCTGGTTTACCGACCAGGTGTTTTTATTTTACCATGATTATTTTTACAATATCTTTAAAGCCAGCAGCCCTAAATATTCCTTTAACGCCATTGCAGAAAGCTCCAGCGCAAACCCCTGCGGCATAAAGCTAAAAATACTTAGCTGCATTTTTCCGCTCAGCTGATAATCACAGGGAAAAGGCACTATGTCCAAACCTTTATCCGCAAAATTCAGTACACTGCGCGGCATATGAAAAGCAGAGGTCACCAATACGATTTTCTGCCACTGCTGTTCACGGCACAACGCAGCAACATTAACAGCATTTTCAGTTGTATTTCTTGCTTCGGTATCAGTAAAAATCTGTTGTGGCGGTACACTCAGCTCTAGCAGCACTTTTTCTGCCACTGTAGCTTCTGTACCACTGTCGGCAAAAACCTGCCCACCGCTGATAATGATCGGGATATCTAATCGTTTCTGCAAACGCACCCCGGTGATCAGTCTATTCATAGAGACCGCCGACAAGGCCTCTCTACCACTGATATCAGGCACATCCCTGACCGCTCCGCCACCAAGAACAACTACAGCATCAGTTTTACCGATTATTTTTTCCAACGCCGGAGGAACATACTGCTTTTCCAGTCCCTGCATCAGCATTCCGGCAACAGGAAGAATCGAAAACAGATATAAAGTGACCGTTACTGCTGTTAAAGGATAACGAAGTCTGCTGCGTTTCTTAAAACAATAACCGCACAGTAAAAACAGCATTACAATAATACCGCCGGGCGGCAGCAGCCAGCCCGAAATAAACTTATGTACATACAGCATATTACTTACATTCCTTCACCAGCATCTCATACATCTGTCTGAAAATCTCCGGCTGTAAATTGATCTTATTTAAAATCGTATAACGCTTACGGACTTCTTTGGCAAACATCCAGGCTTTGATAAATTCTTCTTCAGTAATATTCAAAGTTTTTGGGCTAACGGAAATATCGTAAGCTTCCAGAAAATCCAGCAGAATATGATGGTCACGTCCCTGAAGACGGCAGGCTACGACACTGCCAAGAGCTACCAAAATACCATGTGGGATATTATGCTCAAACAGCTCATCCATAGCGTGACAGAATAAATGTTCCGACCCGCTGCAAGGACGTGAATTACCAGCTATCTGCATCGCCAGCCCGCTCAAGACCAGTGACTGGGCCAGCATTTGAATCCCGGGAACTGTCGTCAGTGATTTAGCTTCAGAATATAAAAGCGAAGTAAACGCCGTTTCAGAAAGCATATAGGCAAAATCGTTAGGACGATCGCTGTTTTCTTCACAACCCAGCTTCCAATCATACAGTGCCGTATAATTACTGATCGTATCACCGACACCGGCTTTCATCAAAAGCCTCGGCGCGTCAAAAACAATATCAGTATCGATCAATAATCCGTCAGGAATTTTAGAAGTAAAAGAATGTTTGCGGCCGTTTTCTGCAAACAATACGGAAACAGGAGAGGCAACGCCGTCATTGCTAAGTGTAGTCGGTATCGCTATATAAGCTACGTTGGCAACAAAAGCAGCATACTTGGCCGTATCCAGTGCTGTACCGCCGCCCAAACCAATGATCAGGCTGATATTGTTCATTGCTACCTTTTTAGCAACATCAACAGCAAAATCAAAGGAACTCTCCTGAACGGTAATGATTTCAAAATCCAGTAACTGTTTCAATAGAACAACGACTTTTTTCTCTAAAGTCTGTAAAAGTCCGTCTGTCGTTAAAATCAAAGTTTTGGTATGAATAAGTTTAGGCATATATAAACTTAGATTTTTATTGAGGTCCTGAACTGCGTTTTCTTTGACCTGCATAAACAACGGCAAGGAATAATTACTCATCATTTAACCTCCCGGCGTAGTTTTATTTGCATATTATCTATTCCCTATTATATAGCAAAATCATTGTTACTAACAGCATTATTACTAAAACAAAACAATATTTTACAAAACTCTGTCACCTTAACAGGAAAATAAAAAAGCCTGCCGAAAAGGCAGGCTCTGATACTCAAAATTATTTACGGATACCAAGCTTAGCAATGATAGCGCGATAACGTTCGATATCTTTAGCCATCAGATAGTTCAGCAGACCACGACGTTGACCAACCATTTTCAGCAGGCCGCGACGGGAATGATGATCTTTCTTGTGTTCTTTCAGATGCTCGGTCAAATATTTGATGCGTTCGCTCAAAACAGCGATTTGTACTTCCGGAGATCCGGTGTCGCCTTCATGACGTGCATTTTCAAGAATGAGTTGTTGTTTTCTTTCAGCTGTTAACATTGTAATTCCTCCATTTTTTTATAATCCCCAAAGCATAGAGGTCGTTGGAGAAGCGAGCATCCAAGCCTTGGTTGAAGTACTTATGTAGTATACCACACTTGACTTTTAAAGACAACTATTTTTTGTAACATTGGAAATAGTTTTTAATATTTTCGCGGTCTTCAGTAATACGTGCTTTCAGCTCATCGATACTGGCAAACTTTTCTTCACCACGTATATATTTATAAAAGTAAACAGTGATCTCCCTGCCATACAGGTCGCCTTTAAAATCAAACAGATTTACCTCCAGACGTGCATGCTCCACATCGCCAAAAGTAGGGTTATTGCCGATATTGGCCATACCGAAATACAGCTTATCGCCTACCTTGACCTTGACCGCATAACCACCAGTTGCCGGCACAGCAGTTTCACTGCGCTGCAGTTCGATATTCGCAGTTGGAAAACCAATTGTCCTGCCGCGCTGCGCCCCATGCGTAACTATACCGGTGAGCGCATAAGCACGCCCCAGCATCTGATTAGCATGCTCCACATGCCCTGCCTGGATCAGACTTCTGATGCCAGTACTGCTGATAACGTTTTTACCGCATTTGACCAGTTGCCTGATAATCACGGTAAAGTGATCGTGCAATCCGGTACGCTGCAAAGTATCTGTTTTACCGCTGCCTAAAAAACCATAGCTGAAATTTTCACCTACTACTAAGCATCGATAATTAAATACAGCCAGTTTTTTCAAAAACTCATCCGGCGATAATCCGGCTAAATCATGATCAAAAGGTACGTTCACCAAAATATCAACGCCTAATTTTTCCAGGTATTTTATTTTTTGCTGCTGCGTAATAATTCGCACTGGCACTAAATCAGGCTTGATCAGGGATAAGGGATGATTGCTGAATGTAAAAACAATCAGCTTCAAACCATGCTTTTGGGCATAATCACGTGCTGTTTTTATAATATCCTGATGACCTAAATGCAGCCCATCAAAAGTTCCCAAAGCAATAACACTGGGACTATATTCAGTTTTCACAGCTTCTAATGAAGTAATGATTTCCATATCTGCCTCAATCTAAATCATTTCCGCATCTGCTTGAAATTGTTTCAATATTTTTTCAGCTTTAACGAGCTCGGACTCTGCACTGCCAATGCCAAGAAAATCACCTGTAATCGTTTTCAAGCGGTATGTACCGTTTGAAATGCCTCGCACAGTGGTCTTTACCCCCTGAGTAATCCGCAGCGCCTGCTTATCTGTCAAAACCAGTTCCTGTAAATCCTGCACTGCTGCTTCGGCAGGAAGCAGATAAGCATACGGTGCAGCGGCAATTTCTTCCAGAGTTTTGGCCTCTGACAGGTAAAAATCTCCTACCTGTTTGCGTAATAAAAAGCTCATTGTGCCGCACATACCAAGTTCTGCCGCAATATCTTCCAGCAAAGTCCTTACATAAGTTCCTTTTGAACATACAATATCAAGTATTAAAGAAGTACCAGTTTTATGAAGCAGCTCTAAAGCATCAATAGTAATGCTCCGTGCTTCCCGTTCAACTTCAATCCCCTGCCGTGCCAGCTGATAAAGCTTCTGACCATCTTTTTTTATAGCAGAGTACATGGGCGGAATCTGTTTTTGTTCACCGATAAATTTTTGCAGAGTTTCTTGAATTTCGGCTTCAGTAACAACACGAACCTCTGAACTGGCAATGATCGTACCACTGTCGTCTCCTGTGTCTGTCTTGATACCGAATTTCAGTTCAGCCCGGTAATTTTTACGGCCTTCGACTGCATATTCCAACAGCCTTGTTGCCGTACCGATAAAAACAGGCAGTACTCCCGCGGCATCAGGATCAAGTGTGCCGCCGTGTCCGATTTTCTTAGTTTGCAAAGTCCTGCGCAGAAAGCCGACCACATCGTGAGACGTCATTCCACAGGGCTTGAGTACATTCAAAATGCCTGATGTCATACTAATTTTTCCTTTAAGGCTTTCAAAAGCTGCTGCTGCGCTTCAGGTAAAGAGGCTTCGATAGTACAGCCTGCCGCGCGCAGATGACCGCCGCCTCCGAAGGTAATAGCGATTTCAGAAACATCAAGGTTACGAGACCGCATACTGACACGGGTAACAGCTTTTTCCACAGCTTTAAACATAATAGCAACTTCGACGCCTTCAATATACCTTGGATAAGAAATGAAGGTATCTGTATCAACATCTTTGTCATACATTTCGTTATTAATAGAAATATATGCAATTTTACCATCAGCATCAAAGGTCAATGTTTCCAGAACCTTTGTCAGCATCTCGATATTAGAGCGCGGCTTAATCTCCATACTGTCAGAAATTTCATTGGGTTTTACCCCTATTTCCAATAAAGCTGCAGCTATCCGCATCGTTTTCGGCATCGTATTAGAATATTTGAAAGAACCGCAGTCCGTATACAGCGCCGTATAGATACACGTTGCCATCTCCAGATCCACTTCAACTCCTAATGTATCAATCAACTCATACATAATTTCACCGGTAGCAGCCGCAGCTGTATCAAGATACAAATAATCGGCATATTCGGTATTAGAAATATGATGGTCAATATTGAGTGTTTTAGGAGCACTGACACACTGTGACACGTTACCGGCTCTATCTAAAGAACTGGCGTCGATCACGACTAACAGATCCGCAGCTATCCGCTCATCATTTTGAAAACGGGCAAAGCTTTCGATACCGGGTAAAAATTTATAGACCTTTGAGATTTCATCATCAACAGTCACAATGACATCTTTCCCAAGCTTCTGCAAAGCTTTCATCAAACTCAAAGCAGAGCCCAGCGTATCACCGTCTGGGCTCACATGAGAACATAATACTATTTTATTGGCAGCCTGCAGTAAAGCGGCTGTTTCCTGCAGGGAACAATGCTTACTCATGCGAGGGACCTTCCTCTTCTTTGATTTTCTTCAGCAATCCCTCGATATGTGCACTATACTCCATCGAAGTATCCTTTACTAAAATCAAATTAGGAGCAAAGCGGAGGCGAATCCGCTTTGCTATTTCCGTACGCATAAAGCCAAGTGCTTTATTCAATCCCTGCCAGGCGGCTTCATGATCCTTTTCCGGACCATAAAGGCTGACATATACTTTAGCAATGCTCATATCGTCAGTAAGCTCAACACCGGTAATGGTAACAAACTGGATCCGTGGATCTTTGATATCCATCAGCAGCATTTTACTAAGCTCCTGTTTGATTGCTTCCTGTACTTTTTCTACTCTTAATCTAGCCATAGTTCACCTATTCGACGGCGACTTCTTCCATAGTGAAGACTTCGAACACGTCGCCTTCTTTCAAATCGCGGAATTTTTCCAAAGTAACACCGCATTCATAGCCTGCAGCGACTTCCTTCACATCGTCTTTGAAACGTCGTAAAGTGTCGATTTCGTCTTCGTTGATGACGATACCGTCTCTAACTACGCGCACTTTAGAAGTATTGGTGATCTTACCTTCCAGCACATAGCAGCCAGCAATCAGCATTTTCGAAATAGTGATCATCTGACGAACCTCTACACGGCCCTGGATAGTCTCCTGGAATTTCGGTGCCAGCATACCTTTAATAGCAGCTTCAACGTCATTCAAAGCGTCATAAATAACGCGGTAAGTACGAACATCTACCTTCTCTGCTTCCGCTGCTTTACGGGCGTTAGCATCAGGACGAACATTAAAGCCGATAATGAGGGCATTGGCGGCTGAGGCCAGCATAACATCGGACTCGGTAATAGCACCTACACCAGCATGTACAACAACGACTTTAACTTCGTCATTTTTTATATTCTGCAAAGAAGAACGCAAAGCTTCGATAGTACCTTGAACATCGGCTTTAACGACGATATTCAGGTCTTTAATCTCGCCCTCTTGAATACGTTGGAACAAATCATCCAGCGAAACTTTGGAATTCTGCTGAATTTCTTCAATACGTTTTTTCGCAACACGCTTTTCAGCAACACTGCGGGCAATCTTTTCATCAGTAGAATCAAGAATATCACCGGCCAGCGGCACATCGTTTAATCCTAAAACCTCTACAGGCGTAGAAGGCAGTGCTTTTTTGACTTTTTCACCACGGTCATTGACCATTGCACGCACCTTGCCATAAGCAGTACCGGCAATAATAGTATCACCGATCTGCAAAGTGCCGCGCTGAACTAAAACAGTAGCGACAGGGCCGCGGCCTTTATCAAGCTGCGCTTCAATAATCGTACCATGAGCAGGCAGACTTGGATTAGCTTTCAGATCCTGCATTTCTGCAACCAGCAGAATCATTTCCAACAGTTCGGAAATACCTGTTTTCTGATGTGCGGAAACCGGAACCATGATAGTATCGCCGCCCCAGTCTTCCGGGATCAGCTCATGCTCAGCAAGCTGCTGTTTTACATGATCCGGATTAGCTCCGGGACGATCCATTTTATTAATGGCAACGATAATAGGTACCTTTGCTGCTTTTGCATGGTTAATAGCTTCGAGCGTCTGCGGCATAACACCGTCATCTGCAGCAACTACCAAAATAGCAACATCTGTTACCTGTGCTCCACGCGCACGCATAGCTGTAAAAGCTTCGTGACCGGGAGTATCAAGGAAAACAATCTTTTTGCCCTGATAATTAACCTGATAAGCACCGATATGCTGCGTAATACCGCCAGCTTCTCTTGCTGTAACATTAGCCTTGCGAATAGCGTCAAGCAGAGAAGTTTTACCATGGTCAACGTGACCCATAACAGTGATTACCGGCGGCCTCGGCAAACGTTTAGCCGGATCATCTTCCACTTCCGGAATTTCAGTCGGATCCTCTTCAGGCGGTAACGCGGCAACTTCGACATCAAATTCACTGCCGACCAACAATGCCGTATCAAAGTCGATATCCTGATTGATAGTAACGATCACGCCCAACATGAACAAAGATTTGATAACTTCGCTGACTTCACGTTTCAGCAGGTTGGCAAAATCTTTGACATTGATAGTTTCGCCGATCTCTACATAAGTAGGTTTCTGAACCTCTACTACAGGCTGCTGCACGCGCGGAACATTATTATTGCCGCCCTGGCGTTTATTACTGCGTCCCATATGATTATTACTGCGGTTAGGACGGCTGTCTTTAGTTGCATAAGAACCTTTGATCTGCGGTTTATCTTTACGGGCATTTTTATTAAAAGGTTTATTATTGGCACCAGCAGGACGAGCAGTATTGGCCTGCGGACGCTGTGCACCGGTACCGCCTTGCTGCGGACGTGCATTATTATTGTTATTCATATTTCCCTGTTGCGGGCGCGCATTACCCTGCTGCTGCGGGCGCGCTGCGTTAGCATTATGCTGACCAGGCTGCTGCCCACGCGGGCCTATATAAATGCCCCCCTGAGGACGCTGCTGCGGTCTGTTTCCCTGCTGCGGGCGTTGTCCCTGTTGATTATTGGGACGATTTTGCGTATTAACGCCCTGGTTAGGACGGTTTTGATTAAACCTCTGACCTTGATTTTGGGTATTAGGACGTTGCCCCTGCTGTTGCTGTGGGCGCTGACCTTGTTGGTTGTTAGGACGATTCTGCTGGCTGATGCCCTGATTAGGACGGTTTTGACCTGCGTTCTGCCCCTGCTGATGATTAACGGCAGCAGGACGCTGACCCTGATTAATAGGACGTTGCCCCTGATTGTTGGGACGCTGACCCTGTTGTTGCTGCGGACGCTGTGTATTCGCAGCGGAATTCGGTTGAGTTTGCACCTGCTTCGGAGCAGCTTCAGCCTGCTTAACCGGCTCTTTTTTCACTATATGTTGCGGTGCAGGAGCAGCCTTCTTCTCCTGTACAGGCTTCCTGGCCGAGTTTTTCACTACCAAATCTCTAACCGTATCGTCTACAGTGCTTAACGTACTTTTTACCTGAATGTTATTTTTAGCTAAAATATCGATTACTTCCTGGTTTGTTTTACCAAGTTCTTTTGCTATCTCATATACTCTATGCTTACCCATTCATCCACCTCCAAGCGTATTTATGTCATATATTTTTATTTATCATATTCGCAAAGCTGTTATCCAAAACAACTACTGCGGTTCTTTTAGCCTTGCCAATCGCCCAGCCCAGTTCATCTCTGGTCAGGCATTCAACCACTGGTGTATCAGACATCTCTGCCATAAAATACATATCTTTTTTAGAATTTTCAGCAGCATCTGCGGCCACAAGCAATAGCTTAGCTTTACCGTTTTTCAGAGCAGATCTTACAGCATAGTCGCCTGATGCCAGTTTACCTGCTTTCTGTGCCAATCCTAAGGCAAAAGTCACACCATTATTCGCCATCAGGCAAATCCTCCAGCAATTTGGCATAAACTTCTTCGCTGACCGGCTTTTCCAAGGCCCGTTCCAAACGTTTTTCTTTCACTGCTTTTGTGATGCATTCTTTAGATTGGCAAACATAAGCTCCACGACCTGCCTTTTTCCCAGTCAAATCAAGGCTTATCTCACCTTCCGGAGAACGTACTATTCTCAGCAGAGCTTTTTTCTCTTTCATTTCATTACAGCCCACACATTTACGTTGAGGAATCTTTTTAATCTTCGTCTGCTTCATAGGCTACACCAACTTCTTGTGCTCCCTGTTCTGCTTCTTCGGCAGCCTGAGATTCACTTTTGATATCTATCTTCCAGCCTGTCAGCTTCGCTGCCAGACGTGCGTTTTGTCCTTCTTTACCAATTGCCAGAGACAACTGATAGTCAGGCACTATAACGCGGCAGATTTTTTCTTCTTCCAGAACTTCAGTACTGACAACCTTAGCTGGCGATAAGGCATTAGCCACATATTGGTCAGGCTCGGAACTGTATTTGACGATATCGATTTTTTCACCTCGCAGCTCATTAACAATAGTCTGAACACGCATACCTTTATGTCCAACACAGGCGCCGACCGGATCAATATTCTCATCCTTAGTATAAACGGATATCTTAGAACGCATACCAGGTTCACGAGCTACTGACTTGATCTCGACCAATCCGTCGTGAATTTCAGGAACTTCCAGCTCGAACAGTCTTTTCAGCAATCCCGGATGTGTTCGGGAAACCATAATCTGTGGGCCTTTGCTGGTCTTTTTTACTTCCACGATATAGGTTTTCATCCTATCATGATATTGATAAATTTCTCCGGGGATCTGCTCGTTAGGAGTCAAAATAGCCTCGGCCTTACCTAAATCAATATAAACATTTTTATTTTCCATACGTTGAATGATACCGGTTACGATATCATTCTCTCTGCTGGAAAATTTCTCGAAAACCATGCCGCGTTCTGCTTCACGGATACGCTGTACAACAACCTGTTTGGCATTTTGTGCTGCAATACGACCAAAGTTACGTGGAGTCACCTCAGTTTCTACAATATCATCGACTTCATAGCGAGGATCTATTTTACGGGCTTCCTCCAGAGAAATCTCATTAGGATCGTCGCCTACCTCTGCCACAATATGACGCTGTGCATATATGTGAAGTTCACCTGTTACTTTGTTCATATCAACACGGACATTCTGGTTAGAACCAAAATTCTTTTTATAAGCTGTTACAAGAGCTTCTTCGACCGCCTGGAACAGGAGTTCCGGATCAATCCCCTTCTCTTTTCCCAATTCCCCTATTGCCAGAATAAAATCTGCGTTCACGTTTCTTAATCCTCCTATACTTTATAATCTTTAAAAATCAATATGCGGTCTGATCATTGCGATAAGTTTTCGGTCAATGCTGACCGGATTTTTGGCTTCTTTTCCCTTGATAATCGTTTTTATTTCTATTGTCTCATCGCTGTGACTTATTAAAATTCCAACCAGGTCTTTTAAGCCTTCCCACGGAGCAAAAAAGGAAATATCAACTTTACTTCCATAAGCTGCTGTAAAATCTTTATCTTTTTTCAACGGGCGGTCAATGCCGGGTGATGAAACTTCCAGGTAATATTTCTCTTTAATCGGGTCTTTTTCATCTAAAACTGTAGTCAGTTTTTCACTTACTAATTGGCAATCGTCGATTTCAACTCCACCCGGTTTATCAATGTAGATACGCAGATACCAATCTTTTTCACGCACATATTCTACATCTACCAAAGTCAGATCGGTACCATCTAAGAGCGGCGTTACCAAATCAGCAATCAAAGCTTCCAGAGCTTCCTTCTGCACAATACTCACCTCCGGTCTGTAATTTATCTTAAATAAGCGGAAAGAGCGGGTATAGCACCCACTCTCTCAAAAGAAGTCATAAATTTTCTGCTTATATTATACCACCCTGTAAGATTAATTACAAGTTTTTTGTTAACTTCCCTACAATATATATGGCAAAATTCAAACTTTTATCAAGCCCAGTCACAAATTTCAGTTTTTCAGAAAAACAAATTCCTTTGCGGTGGATTGCTCCTTCTGATATTTATATCCTAACCGGTCAAATTTTTTTGTGTCTTCAATGTGTAAAATATTATGCTCGGCACACCAGCGCACCATTTCACCACGGGCCATCTTCGCTTCAGTAGCTTTAACCTTTACTTTACCGTCCTGCCAAATGCCAAAAATACAGCTGACATATTCCACTTCCGGCGTCAAATATTTTTCTATAACTTTACTGTATTCTTTTGATGCCAGGTTAAGAATGCTTTTATCGTTTTGCGTCAGCTCAAAATAAAGCCTGCTTCCCCAAAAATCATACAGATTTTTACACCCGGCAGCCGGCAGCTTTGCCTGCATCTCCAAACGATAAGGAACAACACCGTCCATTGCTTTTAAAATACCATAAAACCCTGATAAAATATTTAAATGTTCTGCCACATAATCAAGCTGTGCATTTTCAAAAACACGCGGTGCCATATATTGATACTGGATACCGTCATAAGCCAATACTGCCGGGGTAAGATTAGCACGCAGACGCATAGTCTGTAAACGCTTATAGTTTAATGCCGCAATCTCATCGTTACATTGCCACAACTTTTTTAGATCATCATACTGAATCTTTCTCAGCTCTGCCAGTAAAACTTCTGTATCTTTTAAAAAGCGCGGTTCTGCCGCAGAAACAAGGTCATCATTATCAATACGCATTTTTTTTGCTGGGGAAATAATTATCTGCATCGTATCCTCCTGCAAGTATTTATCAAAAAGCGCGTCCTTATACAAGAACGCGCTTTTGATTCTTAACCTTTCAAATAGGCTAAAATTTCTTCAGCATTAGTATCAGGATTAGCATTGGGATATGCTTTTTCGATCATACCTTTTTCATCAACGATATAAGTCGTTCTCACTACTCCCATTGATACCTTGCCATACAATTTCTTTTCCTGCCATACATCATAAGCTTCGATGGCCTGACGTTCAGGATCAGCTAAAAGAATAAAAGGCAGCTCCTGTTTCGCGGCAAAATTAGCATGAGATTTTACGCTGTCTTTACTGATGCCGATAACCTCAATGCCCATTTTTTTATACTCACCGTAATTATTGCGAAAAGAACAGGCCTGACGTGTACACCCCGGTGTAGAATCCTTAGGATAAAAATAGACAACTACTTTTTTCCCTAAAAAATCCTTCAGGCTCACAATATTACCATCTTTGTCCTGCAACGAAAATTCCGGTGCTTTTACTCCTGCTTCTAACATACTAATCGCCTCCTAATGTCAGAATAAATCTATCTGATCTGTTTCAGGCAAATCCCCTAAGGCTCCGTGTTCTGCCAATTTTTCAACTACAGCTTTACCAACCTTGGCTCTTACCCGCAGATCTTCCTGGGAAATAAAAGGATGACCGATTTCTCTGGCTTCGCTGATACTTTGAGCGGCAGTAACACCAATTCCTCCCAAAGCAGCAAGCGGCGGCCTCAATCCCTTTTCAGTGACGGTAAAACGCGTCGGATGGGATTTATACAAATCGATACGTTCCATTTCAAAACCACGAGCCAGCATTTCAATCACCAACTCCAGATACGTCACCGTATCTTTATCTCTGTTACTTGCTTTATAGCCCTGTGCATAAACATCTTTAATATAACGTTTCATATAATCAACGCCTTTGACAACATGATCCATATCAAAGTCCGGTGCACGCACAGTAAAGTATGCCGCATAGAATTCACGTGGATAATGCACTTTACAGTATGCTATACGATAAGCCATCATAACATATGCCACTGCATGCGCCTTCGGAAAAAGATACTGAACCTTATTACAGGATTCAATATACCATTCCGGCACCTTTGCGGCACGCATCGCTTCAAGCATGGGTGCTTCCAGACCGCCTTTAGCCGCCTTGCCTTTACGAACATATTCCATAATTTTAAAGGACATACTGGGATCTACGCCTTTCGCGATCAGATTAGTCATAATATCATCACGCGTCGAAATCGTTTCCTCACTGGGTTTACCCTCGCGAATCAGATCCTGCACATTGTTCAGCCATACATCAGTACCATGCGAATAGCCTGATACCCTGACAACCTGACTGAAATTTTTAGGCTGAACATCCTGAATCATCTGCCGTACAAACTGTGTACCACATTCAGGAATACCATAAGTGCCAACAGCACTGCCGATCTGCTCAGGTGTTACGCCGAAAGCCTCAGTCGAACGGAAGATAGACATAGTTTTTTCATCGCCGACGGGTATCTGCTGCGGTGGAATATTTGTCAATTCCTCCAGCATTTTGATAACCGTCGGATCGTCGTGACCAAGTATATCAAGCTTAACCAGACGGTCGTTGATCGAGTGATAATCAAAGTGAGTAGTTACTGTTTCCGAATCTTTTTCATCGGCCGGTCTGTTCATCGGCGAAATATAATGAATATCCATATTGCGCGGTACAACCATGATACCGCCCGGATGCTGGCCAGTAGTTCGTTTAATACCGGCAAAGCCTTCTACAAGACCTGCAACATGTGCCGAATGCACATGCAGATTTTTTGCCTCATAATATTTTTTGACATAACCAAAAGCCGTTTTGATAGCAATCGTTGAAATCGTACCGGCGCGGCAAACATTATCGCGTCCGAAAAGTTCTTCTGTATATTTATGTGCTGTCGGCTGATAATCTCCGGAAAAGTTCAAATCAATATCAGGTACTTTATCACCATGGAAACCCATAAACACGGCAAACGGAATATCGTGCCCATCACGGATCATCTCTGTACCGCACTCAGGACATGCTTTAGCAGGCAAGTCAAAACCTGACGCAACTTCTTCTTTCATGAAGAACTCGCTGTGTTTACATTGTGGACAGCGGTAATGCGGTTTCAGCGGATTGACCTCTGTAATATCGATCATAGTCGCTACAAAAGAAGAACCGACAGAACCACGGGACCCAACCAGATAACCATCGTCCAAAGATTTTCTTACGAGCTTATGTGCAATATAATACAGAACTGAGAACCCATGATTGATAATGGAATCGAGCTCCATTTTCAGTCTGTCGCTGACTACCTGAGGCAGATTTTCACCATACCATTCGTGCGCACGCTGATAAGACATTTCCTTGATAGCTTTTTCTGCCCCAGGTATAAATGGTGAATACAGCTGATCACGATCAGGAACAGGTTTGATTTTTTCTACCATCTCCGCAATCTTATTCGGATTTGTTACACACAACTCATAAGCAATTTCTTTACCAAAATACTCAAATTCCTTGAGCATTTCTTCTGTTGTCCTGAAATAAAGAGGCGCTTGCTGATCAGCATCAGAATAATTTTGCCCAGCCTGCAGGATAGCCCGCAGCTGCGCGTCCTCCGGATTCAAAAAATGCACGTCACAGGTAGCGACAGTCAGCTTACCCAGCTTTTTACCAAGTTCATAAATTTTCCTATTATGCTCTTGCAGCTGTTTGACTGTGCAGCGCTCCTGTCTGACTAAAAACATATTATTTCCGGTTGGCTGAATTTCCAGATAATCATAAAAAGAAGCTATTTTCTCTAATTCTTCATCGGGACGACCTGCCAAAATAGCCCTGTACAGTTCACCAGCTTCACAGGCAGAACCCAGAATCAAACCCTCGCGATATTCTTCGATAACCTCACGCGGCAGCATCGGCCGTTTATGCAGATAACGCAAATGACTGATTGTTACCAGTTTATACAGATTACGCAGACCTGTTTCGTTCTTTGCTAAAATGATAATGTGGTTATTTTTGACCTTCTTGATACGGCTTTTCTTGATCGTATCCGTCGGCTCCAGATCGATATCATGGCCGTCGTCGTTCATCAAATAACCTTCCATACCGAAAATCAGCTTGATATCCGCTTTTTCAGCTACATCAAAGCAGAACGGAAAAGCCTGTACAACGCCATGATCTGTGATGGCAAGAGCTTTATGCCCCCATTTTATCGCTGTCTCCACCAATTCTTCCATTGGTGTTACGCCATCCATCTTACTCATTTTTGTATGACAATGCAGCTCGACACGTTTAACTTCAGCGTTATCCATACGTTCTTTTTTAGGAACAGCTATAATACCCTGAGGACTGATGACCATTTCATCAAATAAAAATCTGTCAGGAGCAACATTACCCATAATACGCAGCTGCATCCCCGGTTTGATCTTCTTTTTAAACTGCAGACATTCTTCCAGATTTTCAAAACGCATTCTAACATAAAGTCCACTGGTTTCATCACTCAAATTAAAAGTGAGCATCACATTGCCGGTACGCAGGACTCGCTCAATAAAAGCAGTCAGCTTACCGTCCTTATCAATGCTTTTTACAAAAGCACCTTCTACTACGACTCGATTTTCTTCTTCGATAACGTCGATCATCGGCCTGGTCTTACCTTTAAATGCTTTACCAAAAATAAGGCCGTCTGCTTTTTTATTCCCTCCATAGAGAAGGTTATAAGCCTTTTCATAAGCATCGTCTTTACGCTCTGCCTCACACGAAGGTACTGCTTCAAATGCGGCAGCTTCTCCTATTTCAACTGCTTCAGGTTCTTCCGGCGGCAAAGGAATTTCTTCACGCTCCGGCTCTACCTGCACAGACTTATTTTCTGTTTCAAGCTTATTTTCTGTTTTAACCGATTCAGCCACAACGGAAGTTTCCAGCAGATTTGTCTGCTGCAGCTCCACTTTTTTTAAATTAAAAGCAGCGGTAAGCTTATTTGCCACCGCTGCAAGTAAAGTTTCTGTCACGGGAGCAACTGCTTTATACTCTATCTGCCACACGGCAGCCTCGATATCCATAAAGATTTTCTCCGGCTGGATTAAACGAGCACGCAATAATTCTGCTTCCGTTAAGGACTGCTCGGCTAAAAAAGCAAAAAATTTATTTTTATCAGGAACAATACAATATTTCGCCTTCATGCTTGCGTCCTTTCTTACCAATCAACCAACGTTCTCTAAAGTAATGATGCCTTCAATACTTTGTAAACCGCGAATAATATCAATATCATCTCTATCTTTACTTATTTTGAGATACAGCTCTAAAACTACCTCATTTTTTCTGGAGTTGTTTTTTACGTTTAAAGTGCGTACCTTCACGCCATTTTCAGTCAAATACGCAGTAATATTCGTTATAATACCGGGTTCATTTTCGGCAACAATCCGAATAAAGCGGCGGGCATTTCTGCTGCTGCCGGCAAAACGTTTTTCCCAGCTGTGAAAAGTTACCAAAGTAACCATCATTACCGCCGTAGAACCAATACTTAAAACATACATCCCAGCACCGGCAGCCAACCCAATGGCCGAAATCATCCACAAGCTGGCAGCTGTTGTTAAACCACGTACGGTAACTCCCTCATGCATTATCGTACCGGCACCAAGAAAACCAATACCGCTAACTACCTGTGCAGCAATACGGGAAGAATCACGATTGCGCGGGAATTCTTCCCCATGCATAGGGTAATCATCATAACCGTACATAGAAACCAGCATAAATAACGCCGCACCGGCACAAACTAAAATATGTGTTCTAAAGCCAGCCGGTCTATCGCCGCTGCCGCGTTCGATGCCGACTATTCCGCCTAAAAAAGCGGCCAATAATAGACGAATAAGCATCTCCCAATCATGAGAACTCATTATCGGCACCTCCTTACTGTCAGTTTAATCTTTTATTTTGAAAAAGCAAGTTCTGCGATAATATTTTTGATATCTTGTACGTAATCGCCATCTAAAGGCAAATATCTGATCTCGCCTGTTTTACGAATTTTAACTTCCAGCTTACCTTCAGTCAATGTTTTCGGCCCAACTACAACGCGCAGCGGATAGCCGATCAGATCAGCATCTTTAAATTTAACACCAGGGCGTTCGTTGCGATCATCGATAACTGTTTCCAGACCTACTTTTTTCAACTGCATATAAATTTCTTCAGCTTTCGCTGCAGATGCTTCATCTTTTGTATTAACAGGCACAACCAGCACATGATAGGGTGCTATTTCGATTGGCCAGATGATACCATTGTCATCATAATTCTGCTCAATAGCAGCCGCCATCGTTCTGCTGACACCGACACCGTAGCACCCCATTACCATAGGCTGCTCTTTACCGTTTTCATCAAGATAGGTAGCTTTTAAAGCAGAGCTGTATTTAGTAAACAGCTTAAAGACCTGCCCTACCTCGATGCCGCGGGCTTTGCTCACTTCGCCGCCGCAATGCGGGCACGGATCCCCTTCCTGAATAAGACGGATATCTGCTACATATGTTGGTGTAAAATCACGGCCCGGGTTAACATTGATGAAATGGTACCCTTCTTTATTAGCGCCGCAGCAAACATTATGCATTTTCATAACAGTAGCGTCAACAACTACTATGACTTTTTTATTATCGATGCCAACAGGGCCCATATAACCGCCGACAGTACCAGCAGCAGCTAATTGTTCCTCTGTCGCCATTTCCAGGTCAATAACGCCACAGGTATTGATAACTTTGATTTCATTGACTTCGTGATCGCCACGTACAAAACAAAGAATCAAACCTTTTTCACTGTTATAAGCAACAGCTTTAACAGAATGGTCAACAGGAAGTTTTAAATAAGCGCACACATCAGCAATAGTTTTACAGTCTGGTGTTACTACCTCTTCTTTAGTCAGCATTGCTTCTTCTTGAGCTTCCAAAGGAAATAGCTCTGCTTTTTCGACATTGGCCGCATAATCGCAGCTAGTGCAGAAAACAATCTCTGCTTCACCACTGTCGGCAATTACCATAAATTCATGGGAACCACTGCCGCCGATAGCCCCGGAATCAGCTTCAACAGGGCGGAAGTTCAGGCCGCAGCGCGTAAAGATATTGGTGTAAGCATCGTACATATCCTGATAAGATTTATCAAGACCAGCTTCGTCACGATCAAAGGAATACGCATCTTTCATAATGAATTCACGGCCGCGCATCAAACCGAAACGCGGGCGACGTTCATCACGATATTTATTTTGGATTTGATAAACACTAAGCGGCAGCTGGCGATAAGAACGAACATCACCGCGGATCAAAGTCGTTACCATTTCTTCATGTGTAGGCCCAAGGCAGAAGCAGCGATTATGACGATCCTGCAACCTGAACATTTCCGCACCGTATACATCCCAACGTCCGCTTTCCTGCCAAATCTCAGCCGGCTGTACAATAGGCATCAAAAGCTCCTGTGAACCTTTGGCATCCATTTCCTCACGTACTATTCTTTCTATTTTTTTCAATACACGCCAGGCAAGCGGCAGATAAGTATAAATACCACCGGCAGCTTTACGCATAAAGCCGGCACGCAGCATTAATTGGTGACTAACAACCTCCGCCTCTGCAGGTACCTCACGCAAAGTAGGAGCATACAGTTTGGAAACTCGCATTATTTCATCTTCCTCTCAACCAAAATTTTCTTAATTTCATCAAACAGCTCGTCAACGATTTTATCTTCGCTGACTTTTTTTATGATCTCGCCTTTGCGGAACAGCAGGCCCTCGCCAATACCGCCGGCAATGCCTATATCGGCCTCCCTGGCTTCACCAGGTCCATTAACTACGCAGCCCATAACTGCAACCGTAATTGGTTCTGCTATTTCGTCTAAACGGCGTTCGACCTCTAAAGCAAGCTTTTCCAGATTGATTCTGGTCCTGCCGCAGGTTGGACAGGAAATCAAAGTCGGCCCATATTCTCTAAGCCCCAAAGCTTTCAAAATATTATAAGCAACCTTTACTTCATTAACCGGATCCCCGGTAAGCGAAACACGAATCGTATCGCCAATACCTTCCGCCAATAACGTACCTATACCAACTGCCGATTTTATAATCCCGGAATTAACGGTACCAGCTTCAGTAATCCCCACATGCAGCGGATAATCACATTGAGCAGCTAAAAGCCTGTAAGCCGCAATCGTTAATGGTACGTCATGTGCTTTCAAAGAAATTTTGATATTGCGATAATCAAGTTCTTCTAAAATATGAATATGACGCCAAGCAGCTTCTACTAATGCTTCTGCTGTCGGATGCCCATATTTTTCCAATAAATCCTTCGGCAGTGAACCGGCATTAACACCGATACGAATAGGTATATTTTTTATTCTGGCCGCTGCAACTACCGCTTCTACCTTTTCACGTCCGCCAATATTACCAGGATTTAACCGAAGTCCGTTGACACCGGCATCTATAGCCGCCAAAGCAAGCTTGTAATCAAAATGAATATCAGCTATTACAGGAATCGGGCTCTGCGCAACTATTTCCCGTAAGGCCTGCGCTGCAGGCATATCAGGTACAGCACAACGAATGACATCGCAGCCAACTGCCGCCAGTTCCTTAATTTGTTTCAAAGTCGCTGCAGCATCGTCGGTCCTCGTATTAGTCATCGACTGTACTGAAACAGGAGCATCACCGCCAATAAATACAGATCCCAACTGTATTTGTCTGGTTATTCTGCGCTTCATAAAGACACCTCTTTATTTTATCGGCTGATGTCGTTAAACACCGCCAAAACAGTAATACTTAGAATGATCGCTACGCCAACCATTTGAATAGCATTGGTCGCACGCGCTCCTAAAGGCTTGCCACGTACTGCTTCCAAAACTAACAGAACAAAATGCCCGCCGTCCAAAGCCGGCAATGGCAATAAATTGATAACGCCTAAATTAATACTGAGAAAAGCAATAAAGTTCAGTAGCGGAAGCATGCCCTGATTTGCCATCTCCCCTGCCATTTTAGCTACGCCGATAGGACCTGAAACATCTGCCGGCGCCGCCCCGGTAATTATTTTCTGCAGACCGTCAATCATCGCAAATATAATATACTTAGTATAGCCAGCGCCCATGGTAGCCGCTTCAACAACGCCTGGCTGATATTGTTCATATGTAGGAGAAATACCTATCAAGGGCCTGCCGTACTGCGCATCATAGGCTGGCGTCATTTGATAATTTTTTACTGCGCCCTGATGCTCTGCCGTAACAGTAATCTCCTTATCAGGATACTTCTGCAAGGTAACTACCAAATCATTCCATGTGGCAATCTTTTCACCATTAATGGCAAGGATACGATCGCCTACCTGCAAGCCTGCCTGCGCGGCCGCCTTATCTTCCATAATCGTGCCCAAAATAGGCTGATCGACTGGCTTTTGAATACCATTGATCATAAAAATACTGAAAAACAAAATTATCGGCAGCAGAAAGTTCATTAACGAACCTGCTAAAATAACCAACATTCTGGCAGGAATAGATTTTGACTTAAAAGAATCATCGCTGTCAGGCTCTTCCGGATCCATACCGGCTATTTTATTATACCCGCCTAAAGGAATAATTCTTAAGCTATATAGGGTCTCACCAACTTTTTTCTGAAAAATGTTGGGTCCGAAACCAATGGCAAACTCGTCCACGCGCATGCCTGTCATTTTTGCCGTAATAAAGTGGCCGAATTCATGTACGGTGATCAAAACACCAAAAACAAAAATAGCCGCTAAAATAGTTGTCATGTCCGAGTTCCCCCTCTCATTACAAGTTTTTTAAAATTTCTCTGGTCAGCCTGCGAGTTTCAGCATCTGTCTGCTCTATATCCTCAATAACAGGCTGCAATATATTCTGATGTCTGACAATAATCTTTTCTATAGTCATCGGAATATCAAGGTATTTAATCTTATTGTCCAAAAATGCGTAAACAGATTCTTCATTAGCCGCATTAAATGCACAAGGTAAGGTACCTCCTGCTTTACCACATTCGACAGCAAGTTTCAGTGCCGGAAATGCTTCCAAATCAGGAGCTTCAAACGTCAATTGACCTGCTTTTACTAAATCCAGCTGTCCGAAAGCATTATCAAATCGCTCTGGATATGAAAAAGCGTACTGTATCGGCAAACGCATATCGGGCAGTCCCAACTGAGCCAAAACAGAACCATCCTGATATTCAACCAAAGAATGAATTACGCTCTGCGGATGTACAACTACATCGATTTTTTCATAAGGCATGTCAAAAAGCCAATGCGCCTCAATAACTTCCAACCCTTTATTAGCCAAAGTAGAAGAATCAACAGTTATTTTTCTGCCCATACTCCAATTTGGATGCTTCAAACACTGTTCTAAAGTCACATTTTCAAGCTCAGCTTTACTTTTACCACGAAAAGGACCGCCAGAAGCAGTTATCAGCAACCGCTTAACTTCCTGATGTTTGCCACTTGCCAAAGCTTGAAAAATGGCACTGTGTTCACTGTCGACCGGCAATAAAGTAACATTGTGCTCTGCTACCGCACTCATAACAATACTTCCTGCAGCAACCAGCGTTTCTTTATTAGCCAAAGCGATGTCTTTACCATGCTCAATCGCAGCCAGAGTAGGTCTCAGACCGGCATAACCGACCATTGAAGCTAAAACTGTGTCAACTTCGCTGAACGTAGCCACTTCCAAAAGACCCGCTTCTCCTGCAAGGATTTTCGTCTTGCCGGTATAACGTTTTTTCAACCGCTCTGCAGCGGCCTCATCAGAAAGCGCCGCAATATCAGGCTGAAAAATATTAATCTGTTCTTCCAATAAAACGTCACTTGTATGTGCCGCCAACGCTCTGATTTTTATCTTATCAGGATTAGCTGCAGCAACCTCTAATGTCTGTTTACCAATGGACCCGGTACTGCCAAGCACGGAAACATTTTTCATTTTGAAGCCTCCGAATAATATAATCAGTGTGTTTTAGCCAACAAAACCGAAAACACTAAAACATAATAGCCAAGCGGTATGGCAAACAACAAGCTGTCACAACGATCTAAAACTCCACCATGGCCTGGAAAAATCTTACCAGAGTCTTTAACGCCAAAGGAACGTTTCAAAATCGACTCTACCAAATCTCCCAGCGGCGCAAAAACAGCTACGCATAAACCTAATGCAGCTGCCTGTACTATCTCCATATCTAACACCTTTACTCCCAAATAAACCATTACAGCCAGACAGCCGATAAATCCGGCTGCAGCTCCTTCTACAGATTTATTAGGACTGACATTTGGACACAACTTGCGTTTACCTATCGCACAGCCGACAAAATAAGCAAAAGTATCACTGGCCCATGTTCCAAGCATAATCAGCCAGAAAAAACATTCGCCGCCTTCTAAAACAAATGAGCCAATAACCACCGGTTCAAATGGTAACTGCCTTAAAAGACCAAAGTGAAAAAACAGAATGCCGATATATAAAACCGCCATAACCGACAAACCAACATTCTCAACCAAATGACCTTTACAGTGCTTATGCAGGCCTTCCAGTAAAATAGCAATAATAGTTACGACCAGAAAAAGCGGCAGTGAATATAATGTATAAATAGAATCATCCAAATACATCAAACTTCCTACCAGCACCAAGGTCATAATACCGGACGAAAAATAAAAAACATTATAGCCTTTATTTTTGGCCATATTATAAAATTCCAGCCAGCCGATAGCTGCCAGTACAAATATTGCAGCATTAAAAAGCATACCGCCGCTATGAAGCAGCCATACTACTATCGGAACGCCTATCAAACCTGTCAAAATACGAGTCAACATATCTTTTACACCTGCTTAATTTATTTTGTCACTAACCCGCCAAAGCGTCGTTCGCGTCCCTGATATTCTTTGATTGCCTGCAAGAACATTTCAGGGGTAAAAGCAGGCCAATATGCATCTGTAGTCCAAATTTCCGCATATGCGATTTGCCACAGCATAAAATTACTGATACGATTATCTCCTCCTGGTCTGATCAAAAGATCAGGCGCAGGCAAGCCAGCCGTATAAAGATAATTTTCAAAAGTTTCTGCCTGTATATCTTCTACTTTCAGCAAGCCTTTTTCGGTATCTGCCGCAATACGCTGTATTGCCTGTAAAATTTCGGCCTGCCCACCGTAGTTTATTGCCAAGTTTAAAATAATACCGGTATTGTTTTTAGTTGCTTCCACAGCGTGGTCCATTTTCTGTTTTACAACTTCCGGCAAACCTTCACGTGAACCCATAAAACGAACCTGAACATTATTTCGATTAAAT
>ERZ824522.642-NODE-642-length-31439-cov-22.207845_pt1 | contig 31439 bp, 29 predicted proteins | sample MGYA00519935_ERZ824522 | MGnify/ENA primary metagenome ERZ824522 (study PRJEB31778, sample SAMEA3449160) | human gut metagenome | biome: human gut; feature: human-associated habitat; material: faeces | place: United Kingdom | collected 2010/2012 ...
TAATTGAGGTTTGATTGTATTCACTGCCGCAAAGCTACAACCAAACCTCAAAGTGCAAAAGGTGCATTTCTTCGAATGCTTACGTATTTTTCTCAGGACATCTTTCATTTATATTATGGGATCTACCCCCACAGGCTCGCAAATTCCGATAAGGAAATACACAATGAACACCTTGTATGCGGATGCGTCTTTGTCACAGAGATGAGATAGTTTTTCTTGCTCAAAAATCTTCTGCCTGATTGCATTTTCAATTCAATTGTTATTGATACTTACTCTTCTGTTATTCACATGTCTGGAAAGTCTGAGCAGAAGTGAGAAGGTGTATTCGATGGTTTTCCCTATACGGATTTTAGCCAGCACCCTAAATAAGTTTACTGAATTCATTTTTCAAACTTCAGTATAACAAGATAGGATTTACAAATACGTCTTTCCTTACGCTCTTCTATGGTAAGTCCAGTCTCGTCAGCTTCTGATTCCACTTTGTATAGTTTGCCTATATAGCACATAATACTTGTGTAGCCAATGCCCTATTCAGATCCGATGCTTACGTAAATTTTCTTCTGGCATGGTAAGAAATACACATTTAACCTCTAAAAATCATAATCGATTATAAGCTCTACTTATATCTAAATTTTGACTATTTTTCCCTCCCAAGTCAATTAATATAATTGTTTCATCCTTTTGTGTAAAATATACACGAAGAACCGCAGGACTAAAAATTCTCAGTTCATACATTGGACCTTTTTTGCCATTGTTAGGAGTTACATCTTTTATTATTTTTTCATCAGCTTTTATAGGATGTAGAATATTACGCTGTGCTGCTGTTTTAAATTTATCAAATATAGAATATTGTTTATCCATACTAATTTTTTGAAAATCATCCTTAAAGGTGTCACGTATTATAACAGTACAGCCAATAATATCCTGAACCCTTTCTAAAAGGCTTTTTGACTTCTCGTTTAATTCACGGATTCTTGTTATTATGTATTCCGTATTAGATTGTGTACCATAGAGATTATCAATATTACAAATTTCATCTTGTCCTTTCAATTCTAATTGGTCTTTTAATAAATCTTCACAGACGCCTAATGTGAAGGACATACCATTACCACGAGTAGCAAGCGCAAGATTTGTTGCATCCTTTTCTTCATTACATACTATGACTTTAAAATCATTATTTACCAACCACTCTGCATTAGAATTTTCATCAAAGATTGTTCGTATTGGATATTTATTGAACAAGCGAAGAGCAAAAATCCTTTCTGAACTATCTTGAATTTGTAAGATACATTGCTTTAAAGATATCGTTTTAGACAAAATTTGTTCATCTTGATTTTTCGCTAATACAACACATGAATCAAACTCTTTATTTACTTCTTTATAAGCCAAGAGCGTATTATGCAAGGCACCTGCATAATCGTTTAATGACATATTGTCTGGAATACAATCATTAAAAATGAAATTAACCATCATATAATGTTGTTTCAAAATAAATTTATGGCATCTAATTCAAATTGATCAAAAAAACCTTTTGGAGTTATGTCAGTCATCTTTCCATTAGAATCTAATGTAATAGATTCTATGTTTGTATTCTTCTCTTTATTTAGTTCAAACCAATAACTAATAAATTTATTTTCAAAACCTTCATGCTGTTTAGTATAAAGTCGAATGCCATCAAATAGATGATCACTATGTGTTTCAACAACAACATTTATACCGAAATCTACACAACGGGCTATAAATTTACCAATTTCAGTTTGACCTTTGGGGTGTAAATGGGCTTCTGGATTTTCTAACAGTACCAAACTGTCTTTACTCAATGAAGCTCGTAATAATAAAGCAAGGACCGGTAAGGCATAACTTAACCCAAACCCAACATTTGTAGCTCTATGTTCGTCAAAGAACGAAAAGGATTGATCGCTAAGTTTTTGTAATACATATGTAAAATTAATCCCTGGAGATATAATATCAAGCCATGCCTGTAGATTAAACATAAAAGTTTCTCCTTGAGATTTCGGATGTCTCAAATCAATGGGAATGGGCATATCTGCATAAGTATCAATACATTTCAATAAATTCCCTCCTTTTGAATCCATTTCAACTGTATTATTGAAAACTTTTATTGAACTTTGACTTCCATATCGCCCTGCTTCTGAATAGAATAATTCAGGACAAGTAAAGCTATTGCAATCAATTTTTTGTAAATCATCTTTCCCATGTAAAACAACGGATTCCCCTTTATCGTTTAATAATTTAATACTAAATTCTTGAGCATTTATATTAGTTAATTCTTTTATTGTACCATGATCATCTAATAAAAAGTTTCCATATTGCAAGCCTCTATTAGCCATTAATAAAGCTTGTATAACAGAACTTTTTCCACTACTATTAAGTCCTGTTAGCAATGTAAACGGTTTTAGGATTATACTACTATCTATAAAAGATTTAAATCCTTCTAATTGTATTTCACTAATCATTGTTATTTATATTTCGCAATTAAAGAATTAATTTTGTCAAAACGTTTTTGTACAGAAGAATATTTCCAACTGTCTCTTGAAATCAAATTTTGAAAATCTATATCGCCTAGCATAATATAATACTCTGCTTTTAATTCATTTTGATTTGAATATATATTTGTATACTCATGTTCATCTAACATAGCTAACATTGACCCCCACATCTCAAACAAAGCTTTATTAATAGGAGCACGACGCATTTTCCCAAAACTTCGACGAAAACAATGTTTTCCAAAGAGTTTCTGAGAACGCTGCATTCCTCTAATGAATAATACCTTTAAATCTTCCAAATTAAAATCCCGTATACTTTCAATTGTTACGTTTCCACGTTTTATAAGTTTCTTGATATCATTTGTTGAAAAATCTGGATAAGCATTGATTATTTGCATTGTATCACTTAAAAACATATCCATACTATTATTCTTAGGATAAAATTCTTTTCCACGTAATATAAAAGCGATACATCGTAGAATTAATTCAAAGTCATCCATACGTTCTGACTTAACAGAATTAGTAGTAGCTTCTAAGAAGCTCTCATTTTTTGCTAATGCATTAAGCAATTCTGTTGCCGAACCATTATATAAGGCATTTCGTATTTCTTGCGGTGTTAAATATAGCCCTCCAGTATTAATACGTTTAAAAATATTACGCTTTACTTCTTCCGGGGTTCCAGGATTAATAATTGTAAATGTCAATTCAGTTTCTGTTATTCTATTCTGAAGATAGGTCGGTAATTCACTAAATGTCTTCCCATCATATTGTGTCCAAAATTCCAATCCTTGCAGCTTCATTCCTTTACCACGTAAATATTCGTCTTTCTTTTTTAGAAAGTTTTGTCCTAAAATGAAATCCCTCAATGAAGAAAGGCGCTGAAGTCCATCAACAACTGTATAAACACTCTTTTCATCTGCAGAGACGTAAAACATAGGAATTGGTATTTTAAGCATTAATGACTCAATTAATCTTGATTTTCTAACGTCATCCCACACCTCATGACGTTGATAATCAGGATTAAGAACAATGGATTTCTGAATAAGCCTTTTAATGCAAGTTTCAACCAAGACCGTCTTTTTATCTATTGATATGTCGTTAGGATTAAACGGATCCGTCAAATCATTCTCCATTCCAGTCCCTTCGCTATCAAATATCTTATTATCTAATTGTTCCTCCATTATTATTCAAATAAATATAGATAATACAAATATAGCGATTTCACTTTATTTTATGATGTGTTACAGAAATAAATTTCCGAATTATCTCTTACCACAATCACGTGGACACATTATTAGGTGTTGAGATATTAAATTCTATTAAACTATTCATTAAGGATGGTATTTCACAAAAAATAAACAATATATTGTTTCTAAAAGATACATTTTGTGCTATATTAGCACTACAATCAAAATAGAGTGATATGAAAATTCCATTTACATATGGGAAAATTGCTATTGGAAAAGATTTTTGCAATCGTAAGAAAGAAACGACTTACTTGGTCCAGTATTTCACATCGTTAATCAACACCATTATTATCTCTCCTCGTGGCTGGGGTAAAAGTTCACTTGTAAACAAGGCCGCAAAGTTAGCGATGGTGCAGGACAGTAACCTCCGAATCTGTCATATCGACCTGTTCAATGTGCGTAGCAAGGAGCATTTTTATTCACTGCTCGCCCAAAAAGTAATTGCCGCCACTTCCACAAAATGGGAGGAAGCAATCGAGAGTGCGAAGAGTTTCTTTTCGCATCTTGTTCCCAAGATTTCAATCGGTACAGACTCTACTAACGAGGTTTCAATCGATTTTGATTGGGAGGGGGTAAAGCGTAATCCCGACGAAGTGCTCGATCTTGCCGAAAAGATTGCCAGGAAGAAGGGCCTGAAAATCGTTATTTGCGTAGATGAGTTCCAAAATATCGCGACGTTTACCGACCCAGACTATTTCCAGAAAAAATTGCGTTCACATTGGCAGCTGCATCAAAGTGTGGCTTATTGTCTCTATGGCAGCAAGCGCCACATGATGATGGAAGTGTTTACCGACTCATCCAAACCATTCTACAAGTTCGGCAATCTGATGTTTCTCAATAAGATTGACACACCTTACCTTGTGGAATTTTTCAAGAGTCGTTTCGCTGATACCGGCAAGAACATCGACGATGAAGCAAGCCATTTGATTGCAAAGCTCGTAGATAATCATCCATACTACGCACAGCAGCTGGCACAGCTTTCATGGCTCAGAACAAAGGATGTATGTACTGTTGAGATTGTACGTGAGGCGCACACAGCATTGATGGAGCAGTTAAGTCTGTTGTTTGTAACAATCACCGAAACACTTACCACACAGCAACTGAATTATCTTAAAGCCCTTATAGCCGGCGAAAAAGCCATCAGTTCGACTGAAGTGATGCATCGCTATCAAATTTCTTCAACGACCTCAATATCCCGCTCAAAGGCTGCCCTTATCAAGAATGATATATTGGATAATAAGGCTGGTGAAATCTCGTTCCAAGACCCGATTTATGCCTATTGGTTGAAGACTGAGTTCTTTGCAAAATAATAAGACTATGAATAAGTATAACCTTACTTGGATTGCCTTCGCCAATAAGAAAAGGTGCAGGCTTACTAAAGCTATAAATACTTTAGTAGTTATTTCTTGGAGAAAGCTTAATGTTGTATTATTCAATTCTTACCATCCCTGCCAACTGTACGAAATAATCATTTGACCAGATGTCAAGTTCTTTTGGATTGCGCACGAAAGGCAACACATCTTCTTTCACTTGTTTTATATCAGCTGTAGAGAGACGCTCAATGAGTTTCTCTTTGAATAACTCTAGAGTAATATCCTCATTGTTGAATTGCTTGCAACGCTCTGCCAAATGAGTAAAATCCAACGGAATATTATGCCGTACATACCATTCAAAGTCGTACCAATCACGACCTTTTACTCTGTTCTTCCACGCACGATATACTAAGGCGTGCATCTTGCCTGCAAACAAGTCGGGAAGTGTAAAACAACGGGTCATAAATGAATATGGCTGAAGCAATAGCTTCTGTTCCGTCTTGAAGTTCAACGGTGGGCAAGTATCTACTTCTATCTTTATCTTTATAGATTTCTCTGTTTGGAAAGTCACATCATACACATCGGTATTATCTTTAAGAAATGCCGATTCGACCTTTCCGAAATTCCTCTTGTCTTTTTTCTTTATTTCAACCTCACGGCCTACCATTGTAAAAGCATCAACGATAGCAGGAAAATATTTCGTAAAATCGAACTTATCATCTTGCGTAAGCAATGAAAAATCCATATCCTCACTGAAACGCTGTAAGCCATGAAAGATTCTCAAGCAAGTTCCACCATAGAAAGCCGCCGACTCAAAAAAGCCTCCGGCATACAAGCCAGCAAGTATCACTTGTTGGTTCACTTCAAATATAGCGTTTCTCTTCTGTTGCTCTGTTGTTAAATCATAACGGGAGAGCATATTGTCGAATATTTCATTTTTCATCGTCTTAAGAATTTTAAAAGTGTCGAAATTGAATCGGCCTTTTTGCCAACTTTTATGTAGTCTTCGAATATGGTTTTATCCATCTTATTGAACTCATCCATATCCATACGAATATCCTGTTCAAGATATGTTTCCACATCTTTCATATAGCGAAGATTGACCTGCGAGGAATTGGCAATCAAATCACACAAAGCCTTTTCCGGTGATGCAATAAGAAAAGCATAATTATCCTTATACATACTCCTTACTCCTATTGGAAATGCTATTTTTGAGATATGTTTGTAGTCATAACAGCCGACCGGAGTTTGAAAGCTACGCGAATGCTTTACCGTCATTGATTGATGAACATATACAGCCTCGGGGATAAGTCCATAATATCGTAGTGCAGTAGACATTGAAATATACGAAGGTGTATAGAGATGATTGGCTATCAACTCACTCGATAGGGTCTTTCCTGAATGTTTGGGGTTAGCCACATAAAGTCCCCGCTTCAGTCTGATGATAAATCCTTGCTTCTCAAGCCAGGTCACTTTTTTATTCGCAGACTTAAGTTCCGGATACAACGATTCAATGATTGAAGTCGTTACTGGAATGGTTCCTATTTCAGTTAATTTTCTATCCATACTGCAAATATAGCAATAATTTGAACAGAAAAAGAAATAATACTTCCTTTTCTATTCAGAATATTACTACTTAAACAATCTTAAGAAATAGCAACCGCTGCCACATAAGGCTGTTGTTTGTGACAATCACCGAAACACTGACCACACAGCAATTGAACTGTCTCAAAGCTCTTATTGCCTGCGAAAAGGCCATCAATTCGACTGAAGTGATGCATCGCTATCAAATCTCTTCAACGACCTCAATATCTCGTTCAAAGGCTGCCCTTATCAATAATGATATATTAGATAATAAGGCTGGTGAGATCTCATTCCAGGACCCGATTTATGCCTATTGGTTGAAGACTAAATGCTTCGCAAAATAATCATAATGCTCCCCCTGTTTCAGAGCTATTTTTGTACCCTTTCTCATCAAAAAATGGCATTTTTCACAAGTTTTTGTACCGCGCATTTTGATATTCAAGAAATTACACTTACTTTTACTTCCCAAAATGGAGGTACAAGCCGAGAATGGTGCTAAAAATCGCTAACTTACACATTCTCAGATACTTGCCAACCTACTGGTTGTACCTTTTAGAGCGATATGCTATTGATAATCAACGATGTACACATACTGCATCGGTAAGTAGACACCCCTTCCGCCTCCCCGGCGCCGCGCCACCCCTGCCCCTGTTTACAGGCAGGAGGTGACGCCCAGCGTTGTGCCAATAGCCGTGAGGATGGTCACCAACGTCTGGATGACCAGTTTCCAAATAGATTTCTTGTCCATGTTTCTTTTTTTTAATTGATTAATTGAGAATTGAGAAATTGAGAATGTTTGTTCCTTGAAAAATGGAGAATTGGTCGTTGAGCATGCCCCGTCCGCTGGCTTGATTTTCAACTCGCAATTCCCCATTTTCAATTCTTAAAGCGGACTTCCGCCCTCGCCCTCGTCCGTACCGCCGCCGGCCGAAGCGCCGCCCGAAGCCTCGAGCGAAGCGTCGTAGACCATCCACTCGATGTCCGACGGCACCAGTCCGCGCGTGGACGTGCTGCCCTTGGTCTGCGCGCCCTCACGCTGGGGTACGAACTGGACGCGGACGGCCCGCACCTGCTTCTGGAAATCGAACTCGTCTTCGTTCGTCACGCCCTTCGTGGCAAGGGTGTAGCGGAACGTACCCAGACCGTCCAGACGGACCGAACGGCCCTGCGACATGAGCTCGGCCATGACGCCCGGCAGCTCGCCCAGAACGGCCATGACGTCGGCGTAGGTCACGGTACACATGGCCGAAAGGCGCTGGGCCACTTTCTTCGTGGCTACCGGCTGGCCCACGGTGATGGCGGTGGGATACCACACGCCGTACTTTTCGTTGTGCTGTTTCTTGTAGAATGCCATAGTTGTCAAAAGTTTTGTGTGTTAAACATTTCGTTGTGTTATCGCTGTTTCCCCGAGACTTTGTCTCCCCTTTCCCGATGCAAAGATATCGCCAAGGGGACGGAAAGCCAAAATCGGGAGGGGTGTAACCTCTAAAAATATGTTAACGACGAAAGACTTTCTTCGCGGAAGTTGCCCGAAGGCTCCTGCCCGACTGGCTGCCCCCGGACGGAGGCGGCGAAGGGCAGTTGGCAGGAGGACTCACACAACGGGGCGACCGGCGGAGAAGACGAGGCGTCACACATCACAAATCACAAATCACAATTATCGAAAATGAGTTTTCAACCGGCCGAAAGGAGCGGGAGCGAAAAATAATATTATATATATTATATATTATATAATATATATAATATTAAAATATTTAACACTTTCTTCTCTCAGACTTACGCACTATCCGATTCGGGTAATTGTGATTTGTGATTTGTGATCATTGTGACGTCGGACGAGCGGGCAGCGGGCGCAGAGATATACGGAGCGACCTGTTGATAACTTCTCTGCCATTTTCTTTTCCGATTGGAAGAATTATGCTACATTCGCAAATCCAAAGCCAACGAAGGTTTTGGTAAAAAATGTATGGTTATGTATTTTTTCTTTAACGACACAACAACAGAGATGTTAACCGAAACGAAAGGGAGCAATCGGGAGATTGAGGCGCCTTTCGAAGACGAAACAGACGAGATGATGAAAGACATTTTCATGGACCTGCGCAAGAAGCTGGACGAGGTGAAGGCGCGGTGCGACACGTATCGGAGGGAGCGCGACGAGGCCCGCACGCTGGCCGCCAGGAGGCTGAAGCGATGCCGCGAGCTGGAAGAACGGAACGCCCGGCTGGAGGCCGACCACGAACGCCACAAGGACAGCCTCGTGTGCCTGACCGACCGCCTGACCGCCCTCGAGCGGGAGAACGAGCGCCTGAGGACCGCCATCGGCCACCTCTACGGCGAATGTGCCGAGTTCGTACAGCAGGCCGCCGGTACGACGAAGCCGACCGTCGTGGCGCAGCACAACTACTACCCCGGCTCGCTCCACGTGAGCGGAAGCCACCTGCCCGACGCGCGCTTCAACCCCGCGCCGACGGAGCACAAACTGGACCCAAAATAATCTGACAACAAACACGAAAGGAGGACACTATGGAAACCAAAGAACCGACACCGACCATCGTACACAACTACTACGGCATCACGTTTCAGAACTGCTCGATGCCGAACGCCACCATCCAAACCATCAGCCAGCCCTCGGCCGACGCCCAGCCTGCGCCTGCCGCACGCGCGCCCGAGGATGCTCTGTCCGACGCGCTACGCACGCCCCGCGCCGAAGCCTTGCTGGCCCGTCTTGTGGACGCCGGCCTCGTGGACGCCAGCTGGCAGCCGCTCTCGCTCTCGAACGCCGAGAAGGGCGTGCTGGCCTCTCTGCTGGCCGACCGGCTGGGCGTGGACAACCTGTGGCAGACCTTCGGCCGCCTGTGGGGCATGAAGCCGGAGAACCTCCGCTCGGCCTACAACAAGGGGATGGACCAACCCCGCTCGAACGCCTTCATCCAGCGGGTGAACAGGGCGCTGGAGGAATAGCTTCCCCAAAACGACATCACAAAAATATGTCTGTAAATCAGATGGTTACAGGCAACCGTACCAGGTACGCGTACCAGGTACGTACCAGGTAAATCTCATTCCGATACACTAACTTTGCTCCTGCAATCACGAGGAAAACAACCCCTTCCCCCCCCTCGTGATTGTGGGAGCTTTCCGTATTGGGGCTTCCAACCATTAAAACCCCAAAAAGACGATTTTCAATTAGTAAACCCTATTCACAACATTAAAACTTTTTTTTGACACGACTATGATTATCCAATTACAACTTAGCGACAAGACCTACGAGCGCCTTCTCGCATCGGGCAGCCGCCTGCAGGGCACTATCGGCCTGGTAAACCCCAACGAGGGAAACTTCAACGAACATGTGCGCCACACTTCGAACGGCAACGGTGACTACAAGTACATCCGCCTGCGCCACGGACGGGCCAGCGTGGGCCCCAAACGGGTGCGGCTCGCTTTGAACATCGCCCTGGACGAGACGGGCATCACGCCGGCAGACATCCTCATGGACGAGAGCCGGCAGGCGAGCGACTTTGTGGACCACGTGTTCGATGCGAGGCTCTGAGTAATTATCCATTATCCATTCTCAATTATCCATTAAAGCAATGAAATTCGGAATAAGCAATAACGTAAAGAGCCGGGTGGTGCGCGAATGCACCCCCGAGCTGCTCCGCCAGGCACTGGACTCGCCCCTCGTGGCCCGTGTCTGCGCCGAGATAGAAGACGCCCTCGAGGCCGTGCGCCGGGGCGAAATGTCGAAAGACGACTTCGAAACCCTGAAAGCCGCACGCAAGAAGATGCTCCCCGTCATCACCCCGCACGCTACTTTTCGGAGTGGCCGGCGGACGAACGCCGAAGCCGTCGCCAGCGGCCTGTCGATGTACGACGTGGACCACATCCCCGATCCGCGCGGCTACTACGACGAGAAAGTGCGTGGACGTGAAGCCGAGCTGGGCATCGTCCTGGCACACGTCACGCCCAGCACCGAGGGCCTGCGCCTGCTGTTCGTCATCCCCCGCGTCGGTATGGCGCCCGACGAGGCCCAGCGTTGGATGTCCGCCCGCCTGGGCGACGCCGCCTACGACGGGGCGGTGAAGGACCTGGCACGCTGCTCTTTTCTCGTGCCGCGCGAGTATGTGCTCTACCTGGACGAAGAGAGGCTTTTTGGAAATGAAGAATTAAGAATGAAGAATGAAGAATGGCCTGCGGATGGTGAAAATTCTTCATTCGGAGGCGAAGCCGACATTCTTCATTCTTCATTACCCAAGTTTAAGGGGATACCATATAGTCAGATTATTCAACAATGGTTCAAGTTGGCAGGTGGCGAACCCGTGCCCGGTGAGCGTAACGACAAGCTCCACCGCCTGGCCTCGCACCTGCGCTACATTGCCGACAACGACGAGGCGTTGATGCTCCAGGTGATGCCCCGATACGGCCTCTCCGAGGAGGAAATGCGGGGGCTGATACACTCCGCCTGCTCGGCCAAGTGGTACTCGATGCCGAAGATGATGCGGGAGGCGATTGAAAATGAAGAACGAAGAATGAAGAATGAAGAATCTTTGAGAAATGAAGAATTAAGAATGAAGAATGAAGAATTGCCTGCGGATGGTGAAGATTCTTCATTCGGAGGCGAAGCCGACATTCTTCATTCTTCATTACCCAAGCGCCTTCCCGCCCTGATAAAGCTTCTCGTGAGCCGCACGCCCGATGTTTATAAACCTGCCGTGGCACATGCCGTCTTCCCTGCACTGGGCGCGCACCTGCATCGCGTAAGGTTTAAATACATCGACAACGTAGAGCACGAAGCCACCTTGATGAACGTACTCATGGCCGGCACGGGCGCAGGAAAGGATTGCATTTCGGAACCCATCAACCGCATCATGGCCGACATTCGCCGACGCGACGAGGACAACCTCCGACGTGAGCGGGAGTGGAAGAACGAGGTGACTTCGAAGGGAGCGAACAAGGACAAGCGCCAACGACCCGAAGGCTTGATTATCCAGGAGATTGACGCGGACATGACGAACCCCGCCTTCGTGATGCGCATGGCCGAGGCGGACGGACATTTTCTTTATACGAAGCTGAACGAAATCGACCAGTTCGACGCCCTTCGCGGAAGCGGACGAGGCGGCCAGCAATTCCAGATCATGTGCCTGGCCTTCGACCCCCGCAACCGCTACGGGCAGACGCGCGTGGGAGCGCAAAGCGTGACGGAGAAGGTGACCATCCGCTTCAATTGGAACGCCTCGACCACCATCCAGAAAGGGCGGCGGTACTTCTCAAAAGTCTTGACAGATGGACCCATCTCGCGCATCAACTTCTGCACCATCCCCGAGCGCGAAATCGGCGCGGACATGCCCGTCTATGGCACCTACGACGCCGCTTTCGACGAGGAGCTTCGCCCCTACATCGAGAACCTCGTCAAGGCGCAGGGCTTGATAGATTGCCCGCAGGCCTACAAGCTCGCCCAAAAGCTCAAGGAAGAGTGCGCCGACTTCGCCCGCCTTTCGCAGAGCCGCGTGTACGAGAACCTGTCGTTTCGTGCCAACGTCATCGCTTACCTGAAGGCGTGCGTGCTCTTCGTGGCCAACGGTTGCCGTTGGGACAAGACGTTCGAGGACTTCATCCGCTGGTCGCTCCAGTACGACCTGGCTTGCAAGATGGAGTTCTTCGGCGATGCCATCGAAGCCGCCATGAACATGCCCGCACCCGATCCTCACAAGCCCGGACGTCGCAACTTGCTGACCCTCCTGCCCGACGACTTCAGCTTCGACCAGGCCGTGCGCGTGCGTCAGGAAGCGGGGCTCGACGCCAAAGGCACCAGCCACATGCTGAGCCAATGGAAGGTACGCGGATACATCACAATTATCACAAATCACAATTACCGAAAACTAAAATACAGAAGCGATGGAATTGACCTTGACACGAACCGAAAAGACTAAAGACTACACCATGGGCCGTCTCGAGATAGACGGCGAACACTTTTGCGACACGCTGGAGCCTACGTGGCGCGACTTGGGCCCAGGCAGGCCCGGCCACAAGATAGCAGGCCGCACGGCCATCCCCGACGGACGCTACCCCGTGGCGGTCACTTGGAGCCCCAAGTTTAAAAAATGGCTGCCCCTGCTGCTCCACGTGCCCCAGTTCGAGGGCATCCGCATCCATGCCGGCAACACGCCCGACGACACGGAGGGATGCATCCTCGTGGGCCTGCGCGTGAAGCCCGGCAAGGTGCTCGACTCGCGCCTCTGGGAACATCGCCTCGTGCGCCGACTGGCCTCCCGCCCGCTGGGCGAAGGGGTGTGGATCAGCGTCGGCTGAGGGCGTACGCTTCAAGTGCACACACTCAAAATTTTCCGCACCAACATGACAAAAGATTAAATTAAACTTATAACTTTGAAGAAGCTAACGGGGGGGGAATGCATCGCATCCCTCCGTAGCAGAAAACCAATGGAGAACTCGAGAAAATGAGAAAAGAACGCTTACATTCCTGCCCCGAACTGATAGACTACATCAACGAAATAGGCTTCCTGCCCCTGCTCAGCATGGGCGTCGAAGGCTGGTCGGCCGAAGAAGTGACGGACGAAGATTGCCAATACACCCGCCTGCCCGACGGCGGATGGGAATGGCCCCTCTGGACGTGGAAGGGCGCCATCCTTCAGGAGAGCGGATGCGCCTACGGCAAGTTCTTCCAAAACAAGGCGGCCTTCATCAGCCGCGAGTGGTGGCCGGACTTCTGCAACTATCGCCGGAGCGTCTGCCCCCGCCCCGAAGAAGGAAGCATCGAAGAAAGCATCCTCGACATCCTGCGGACCGAAGGGAGCCTCATCACCCGCGACCTGCGGGCGGCCTGTGGCTTCACAGGGCCGAAGATGCGGAGCCGCTTCGACGCCTACCTGACGCGACTGGAGATGGGCGGCTATATCGTGACGGAAGATTTCGTCTATCCACACGACCGTCACGGACGGGAATATGGTTGGGGATGGTCTCTGCTCACTACGCCCGAAGCGCTCTTCGGACGCGAGGCTTGCCACCCCGACCGCACGCCACAAAAATCGCGCGAGAGAATGCTCGACCATTTCAAAAAGATTTTGCCGAACATCCCCTCGCAAAAGCAAGACCTCCTGCTCAGATAATCCAAGCAAAACAGGCCTTCTGTATCTGTCCTATCTCCGCCGACGGCGTCAGAACTCGCTCGTGAAGTGGAACTTGATATGCTTGAAGTCCATCTGCGCCATCTGGAGCACGTAGCCCGAGTCGGCCAGGAAGACGTCGCGCCCCTCGCGGTCCTTGGCCATGTACTGGTACTTGCGCTTCTTGAAGGCTTCGAGCTCGGCAGGGTCGTCGCTCTCGATCCAGCAGGCCTTGTAGAGACTCACGGGTTCCCAGCGGCACTTGGCGTTGTACTCGTTCTCCAGGCGGTACTGGATGACCTCGAACTGGAGCTGGCCCACGGTGCCGATAATCTTGCGCCCGTTGAACTGGTTGACGAAGAGCTGGGCCACACCTTCGTCCATCAGCTGGTCGATACCCTTGGCCAGCTGCTTCTGCTTCATGGGGTCGGCGTTCTCGATGTACTTGAACATCTCCGGCGAGAAGCTGGGCAGACCGCGGAAGTGGAGCTTCTCGCCCTCGGTCAGCGTGTCGCCTATCTTGAAGGTGCCGTTGTCCGGCAAGCCGATGATATCGCCCGCCCAGGCCTCGTCGACGGTGGTCTTTCGCTGGGCCATGAACTGGGTGGGGCTGGAGAAGCGCATCACCTTGTCGTGGCGCACGTGGTAGTAGGGCGTGTTGCGCGAGAACTTGCCCGAACATACCTTGCAGAAGGCGATGCAGGAGCGGTGGTTGGGGTCGATGTTGGCCGTAATCTTGAAGATGAAGCCGGTGAACTTGGGCTCGTCGGGCTGCACGTCGCGTTCCTCGGCCTTGACGGGACGGGGGCTGGGGGCTATCTCGACGAAGCAGTTCAGAAGCTCCTCGACACCGAAGTTGTTCAGCGCCGAACCGAAGAACACGGGAGCCACCTCGGCCTTGAGGTAGTCGTCGACATTGAACTCGGGATAGACTCCCTCGATGAGCTCCAGCTCGCTACGCAGGCGATCGGCCAGGTCGGCACCGATACGCTGGTCCAGTTCCTCGGTGTGGATGTCTACGGCCACCTTCTCGGTCACCACCTGCTTGGAGGGCTGGAAGAGGTTGAGGTTCTGCTCGTAGATGTTGTAGACGCCCTTGAAGCGGACGCCGCTCTCGATGGGCCACGTCAGGGGACGCACGTGGATGTGGAGCTCTTCTTCGAGCTCGTCCAGCAGGTCGAAGGGGTCCTTGGCCTCGCGGTCCATCTTGTTGACGAAGATGATGACGGGGGTGTTGCGCATGCGGCACACTTCCATGAGCTTGCGTGTCTGTGTCTCCACACCCTTGGCGCCGTCCACCACGATGATGACGCTATCGACGGCGGTCAGCGTGCGGTAAGTGTCTTCGGCAAAGTCCTGGTGACCGGGGGTATCAAGGATGTTGACCTTGTAGTCCTTATAGTCGAACTCCATGACCGAGGTGGTGACGGAGATACCACGCTGCTTCTCGATGTCCATCCAGTCGGACGTGGCGGTTTTCTTGATTTTGTTGCTCTTGACGGCGCCGGCCACCTGTATCTGTCCGCCGAAGAGCAGGAGCTTCTCGGTGAGCGAGGTCTTACCGGCATCGGGGTGCGCGATGATCGCAAACGTTCGTCTTCTTTCGATTTCCTGATTTGTTGCCATATATTTTCTTTTTCAGGTATGGATTACATTTTTCAATTTTCAACTTTCAATTTTCAATTTCTCCAAGCACTCGGCCAGCGATGCCTCCCAATGAGGGATGTCGATGCCATAGGTTTGCTTGATGCGCGTCTTGTCGAGCACGGAGTAGTGCGGACGGGGTGCCTTGGCCGGATATTCGTCCGTGTGCAAGGGGCTGACGCGACACGTAGTGATGCCCGCCAGACGATGAATGGCTATAGTGAAGTCGTACCACGAGCAGACGCCTTCATCGCTGAAGTGATAGATGCCAGGCACAATGCCCTGCTCGATGGCGGCAAAGATGGCCTGTGCCAGGTCGGCCGCATAGGTAGGCGTACCTATCTGGTCGAACACCACGCCCAGCGACTCGCGCTCGCGCCCCAGGCGGAGCATGGTCTTCACGAAGTTGTTGCCAAAAGTGGAGTAGAGCCAGGCGGTTCGCACAATCATGGCACGGCTACACTTCTGCATCACAACCTCTTCGCCCGCCAGCTTGGTGCGACCATAGACGGAGTTGGGACAGGGCGTATCGTCCTCGCGATAGGGCACGTGGGCCGTGCCGTCGAACACGTAGTCGGTAGACACCTGAATGAGGGCGGCCCCCATGGCTTCGGCGGCTTCGGCCAAGTAGCCGGGTGCCAGGTGGTTCAGACGATCGCAAAGCTCAGGATTGTCCTCGGCCTTGTCCACGGCCGTGTAGGCGGCGCAATTCACGACCACATCCACCCGACGGTCGGCGATGAAGGCACGCACGGCGTCGGCATCGCAAATGTCCAACTCCTGCACGTCGGTAAAGAAATAAGTGTGTTGCGGATGGGCGGCGGAGAGCACGCGCATCTCATTGCCAAGTTGACCGTTGGCGCCGGTTATCAGAATGTTCATATCAGTCGTCCAATTTGAGTTCTCCCTTTTTGTCCTTGTCGTAATAGTTGGCCAGCATCGAGACGAAAGCACTCACGGCCTCCATCGCCTTGGCCGTCCCCTCGCTGATCTCCTTCTTCTGCAAACGCAGGAGCAAGACGCCATAGAGGGCTTCGAAGCAGGTCTCCAGCTCGGGCTCGTCCTTGTGACCATTGCGTTGGCGAAGCTCTACGATGAAAGGCAGCGCCTTGAAGTAGGCCGCGTTGTAGAAAGGATACTTCGTGGAGGCCAGCAGGGCGCCGTGTAGCTCGGTGAGGTTCTGAATGACGTTGCGGTTGATCTGAAGATGTCCCTTCTCCACTACGCCTTCGGCACGCATCATGTCGCACAGGTTGGCATACCATTCTTCGAGTGCCGGACGTTGGTCTTCAGGATAACGATCGATGACCTGCTCGCGCAGGCGGTCGATGTCGCACCCGTTGGCACGTATCAGGTCTTCCACCTGCCACATGTATATCAAATATTCGGCAATGTTCTGTTCTTTTAGTTTTTTAGCGATTATCATTTCTGTTGACAACTAATACAAGGATTCTCCCATCAAAGTGAACACCAGGCCCAGTATCGACACGATGGCCACAATGCTACCAATCACACGATTCAATATCCAAATGCCGCGCAGGTTGAAGCGAGCGCGCACTTTGTTGACAAAATAAGTGATGCCGAACCACCACGAAAGGGCTCCCAAAGCAATGGCCAAATAGCCCGTGACGGCCTCGAACAGGAGTACGCCCGGACTAATGAACGCAAAGCGGGCGAAAAGTCCGACAAAAAGCAGAATGATAAGCGGGTTGGAAAGCGTAACAAAAAACGCCGTAATGAAATTATGCAAATACGTACCTTTACTGGTAGATACAGGGCGAAGTGAATGCACAGGATTGCTTCGGAAAGTATAGATACCAAAAGCCAGAAGCAAGACACTACCGAAGAGCTGAAGGTAAAAAATGTTCTTATTGACATAATCGAACACAAAGCTCATGCCATAGCCCGTCAGGAGGGCATAAAAGATATCGCTCATCGCGGCACCAATGCCCGTGACGAAACCATACCAACGGCCCTTATTCAACGTACGCTGGATGCATAATACACCCACAGGGCCCAGCGGCGCCGACACAATGACGCCGATAATAAAGCCCTTCCACAAGATATTGAATATGGTCTCCAACTGAATCATGGGTGCAAAGATAGTGCAAAGCGAGGGAAGTACAAAAGCGAAAACAGAGTTTTTGAGTTTTTGACTTTTTACGTCCGAGGTTCACCCTTCTTCCATTTTCCACACTTTTTTATCAACCCAACTTTCCGATCACCGCCACCTTGATAACTCCATCCAGCCGATTCTCGAACACGTGATAAGCCTTTTCAATCTCCGAAAGAGGGAAACGGTGAGTTATAAGCGGCGTAGTATCAATCTGGCCTTCGGCAATCAGACGAAGAATCTCTTCACAATCGCATCCATCCACACCGCCCGTCTTAAACGTAAGGTTCTTGCCATACATGTCGGGCAAGGGAAGAACTTGCGGACGGTCATAGAGGGCCACTACGGTAACAATCGCGTTCGGACGAGCACACTCCCATGCCAGTCGGAAGGTGTCATCGGCACCTGCCACTTCAATAACCACATCTGCCCCGCCATGTGCGCTATTCGCCTGAACATACGTCTTACACTCTTCAGGAGAAACGACCTGAACCTCAGGATAATGCATACGCAGGAAGCGAGCTCGCTCAGCCGACTTTTCGCATACAATGATACGTTGAGGATGCTTCAGACGAGCACAAAGCAAGGTACAGATGCCCGTAGGGCCTGCGCCTATGATAAGTACCGTATCTTCTGGCTTTATTTCCGAAATGCGCGCCGCCCAAAAGCCCGTAGCCAAAATGTCGCCCACGAACAGGGCCTGCTCATCGGTCACCCCCTCAGGAATACGATTCAACCCCTGATCGGCATGGGGCACACGGACATATTCAGCCTGCCCCCCATCGATGCGACAACCCAATGCCCATCCTCCATCAGGGTCTTCACAATTGTTCACATAGCCATGCTGGCAAAAAAAGCATTCGCCACAGAAGGTTTCGACATTGACCGTCACCCGATCGCCAGGCTTAACGCTATGCACATCCGTTCCTACCTGCTCGACTATTCCTACCATCTCGTGCCCGACGGTAATGCCTGGCACGGCACGAGGCACACTTCCATGTTTGATATGCAAATCGCTGGTACAGATGCTCCCAAGCGTGACGCGCACCAAGGCGTCATGCGAATCTTTCAGCGTGGGTATTGGTTTCTCTAGCAAGGCAAATCGTCCACGCTCCACGTACGTATATGCTAACATTTTATTTCAATTTTCAGGTTCTTCATTCTTTCCATTTTCTTCCTCCACGACTTCTATCAGGAAACTAACGGGGCGAAAGCCGTCGTTACACGAAATCATGGCCGAACGCTTGTTCTTCATCCATCCGTCATACAGATCTGTTGCCCCATATGCCAAAGCCATTACAAAAGGCGACATGCTTTGCCAAGCGCTCTCACAAAGCCCTTTCGGCTTTTCCCAACCATTGGCTATGAAGACTTGTCCTTCTTCCACATCGCAGGCATGCTCCAGCGGGTTCTCATAACGCTCCATCAAATCCTTGTAACAAGCTTTACGCATAACGGTGATTTTAATCTTCCTCATATCCGTATTCCCAGAATCCAACAATCAATCTTTATATCTCAATTCCCAAAAGGCAACCGCCGAAGCGGCCGCTACATTGAGCGAATCCACTCCATGTGCCATCGGTATGCGTACCACGTAGTCTGCTTCGGCAATCGTTTCCATCGGCAAGCCATCCCCTTCGGTCCCCATGACGATAGCCAATCGCGACTCGGCCTTCAAGGCAGGATAATCCAACGGCACCGACTGATCCGTCAAGGCCATGGCCGCCGTACGAAAACCCATACGACTCAACTCTTCGAGCGAACCATCCAACCAAGTCCAAGGCACAAGAAACACTGATCCCATCGACACGCGTACAGCCCTACGATTCAAAGGATCACAAGAATTGCGCGTCAATAATACCCCATCAATACCCAAGGCTGCCGCCGAACGAAAAATAGCGCCGATGTTAGTCGTATCCACCACTCCATTTATGACCACCACACGATGTGCATGCCTGCACACATTCTCCACACTTCGAGGAACAGGACGCCGCATGGCACAAAGTACACCACGTGTCAAGGTATAGCCCGTCAATTCGGCCAACAAATCGCGTTCACCTGTATAAATAGGAATCTCTGAACAACGGGTAACGATATCAGCCGCATCTCCCGTTATATGCTTCCGTTCACACAAAAGCGCCAACGGTTCATAACCCGCATCCAAAGCAACACGAATCACTTTGGGACTTTCAGCTATAAAGATACCCTTGTCTGGTTCCAGGCGATTGCGCAACTGGGCTTCGGTCAAAGCGCCAAATATTTCGACACCAGGATGCTGAAGAGAAGAAATTTCAATAATAGGCATACTACTCTGCTATTTACCAAACAAAGATACACAATATATCCTAAACAAACACTCATTATAAAGAAAAAGGCGCAATCCTTTCATAAACCTCTATAAACGCAAAAGGGATGCACCTTGTAAAGGTACATCCCTCTTTACTTATGATTCTAAATCAGTTATCAAAGTTATTTAACTTCCTCAAAATCAATACATTATATCTCTCAGCAACTTGCGCAAACGTGTTGCAAATATCATGCAAACCCGAAAATAAGCATCCATAAGCAACTACAGCTCTTTACTGCAAAAGTACGATTTTTCGCCGAAAAGAACGAAAGAAAAACGAGGGAAATATCAATGTTAAATGATAGCCTAAAATAACATCGGGGAAGTTTTCTTCAATAGTTTCAGTTTTATAACCCAATTTATGACGTTTGAATCTTATCCTCTATCGTAGTATGTTGGGTGGTTATTTTCATTTTGGAAACAACCACTTTTTATTCTTGATCAACCGAATTTTTCTCAGTAGTTGCCTCTTTATTAAAAATCGCTTGAAAACAGAAACAACCACCTAAAAAACAAAAGATAACAAAGGTTTTAACAGATTCTTCGATATTATCACTAATTTTGTATGCGATATTGGTTTATTATACCCATATAATAACGAGAAAATCATGCAGATACACGATAACAGGCTCATAGCAGAATGTACGTCTTACGATTTCAAGGAGATGCTGGAACGCAAGAAAGTGAAGTCGTGGCTGAAATCCGTGTCGGCCTTTGCCAATACGGAGGGCGGCAGCTTGTTCTATGGCGTAAACGATGAAGGTGAAATTGTGGGGTTGGAGAACGTGCAGGCAGATGCCGATTTTATCAGCGAAATGATAAAGGCACGGCTTGACCCTGTACCGGAAATACAACTTATCCCGATTGAACATGAAGGACGCACCCTGCTTGAAGTGAAAGTCAAGGCTGGAGTGCTGACACCTTATTATTATTACCAAGACGGAACGCGCACGGCTTATGTAAGAGTTGGTAACGAAAGTGTGGAGTGCAATGCGCAACAACTCCTCTCGTTGGTGCTGAAAGGTACACACATGACGTGGGATTCGCTTCCTACACAGGTGGATGCAAGCAAGCACTCTTTCATCATCCTTGCTAATACGTTCCGCGAACAGACGCATCAGGAATGGAACGACAAATATTTGGAATCGTTCGGGTTGGTAACTTCTGACGGAAAACTGACCAATGCCGGACTGCTATTTGTGGATAACTGCACCGTGTTTCAATCCCGCATATTCTGTACCCGTTGGACGGGGCTTTATAAGGATGACGCTATCAGTTCTGTAGAACACAGAGCCAACCTCGTTTTGCTTTTGAAATATGGCATGGATTTCATCAAGAACTACACCATGAGCGGCTGGGTCAAGATGCCTAACTACCGCCTCAATTTACCCGACTATTCTGACCGGGCTATCTTTGAAGGGTTGGTAAACCACCTTATCCATCGGGATTACACGGTGATGGGCGGTGAGGTACATATCGACATCTATGATGACCGTGTAGAATTAGTTTCGCCCGGCGCGATGCTCGACGGCACACAGATTCAAGACCGCGATATTTACAATGTTCCGTCCATACGTCGCAACCCCGTCATTGCCGATATGTTTACCCAACTCGACTACATGGAGAAACGTGGCTCCGGTCTGCGCAAGATGCGTGAACTGACCGAGAAGCTGCCCAACTTTTTACCCGGCAAAGAACCTCTCTATAAAACCGAAGCATCCTCATTCTTCACCACTTTCTATAATCTGAATTGGGGCGAGAATGGTAGAATCTCCGTAGAAGAGGTGGCCGACAGGGTAAACAGTACCCTCAAAAAGTACCCTGTAAACGGAGGAGTTTCGGAGAGAAAGTTCGGTGTAAACGAAAAAAGTTCGGAGAAAAGGTTCGGTGTAAATGCTGAAAGGTTCGGTGTAAACGAAAAAAGTTCGGAGAAAAGGTTCGGCGTAAAAGGAGAGGATGCATCTAAAAGAGTTAGCAGGACAGGGCAAAAAATAATAGACTTAGTTATTTCCGACCCTTCTATAACAGCAGAAGCAATGTCTGTAAAAATTGGCGTGTCCAAGCGGGCAGTTGAAAAGAACATCAAAGAGTTGCGTGAGAGAGGCATTCTCGTCCATGAAGGTTCTGACAAGGCAGGCTATTGGCGCATCATCGTAAAACCATAATAGGGAGGGCGTGACACATGACAATCTTTATCTTGGTTTCCATCTTATTGGTTGCAGCTTTGGCAATAGCCTTGCTTATGGGCGTTTCTCCTGCGAGCCAAAAAGTCAAAGTCCGGACAATGTATGTCGGAGCTGCGCTTATGCTCGTAGTTGCTCTTATCGTCTGTGACTATATTGACGCTTTGCCGGATTTTCCGTCCAAGTTCCGATTTCATGCAGTATTGGTGCTTACCGTAACCGTAGGTTATCTCTGCATTGCCATTGCTTGTATGGAAAAGTACAATGTCCTAAAGCGTAAGAACCGCGTGCTTGAAAAAGCCCTTACTGAAAAAGAGCAAGAAAAAGTATCCATTCTGATGGAACGTCAAAGCAAGCAGCAACAGGCACTCCAAAAAGGAGAACTTGAATGGTTTGCCGGGAAAATCAAGATGTTCAGCGAAGAGGAACAAAAAGCTATTCTTGCCAGTGCCTACGCATTTACAGAACATGACTTGATTCTTCCGCCCTCAATCACAATCCAGCCAAACGAGATGTGCAGTCAGCAAGAACTCATGTATTACGCTTACTCCGCTTTCTCCAACATGGGCAAGAAACGCAGCGACATTGTAAGTTTCTTATGTCAGGTCTTTAAGGCATACTTTCCTGCTGGTGAGAGTTCTGTTTCAAAGAAGATGCCGGGATTGGATAAGGTTAAGGAGAGAAGAGAGAAAGAAAAGGATTCGGAAACATTGTAACATATAACGACATGAATGATACTGTAAACACCAATATCAACTCTAACTTTTTTACGAATAGAAGCAATAACACCCTTATGAAAGAATTTGAGGGCATATTGCAACATAATCCCAATATTCGTAATTTGGATGCTGTTGTCGGATTTCTGCGAGCATCTGGTTATTTTTCTTTGCGCCCATTCCTTGATGGCATCAATAAAGTAAGGGTACTAATAGGCATTGATGTAGATAAATATATTGCACAAGCAGTAAGACAAGGAAGAATGTTCTTCGGGGCTGAAGAAGAAGTAAAGGAAGACTGCCTACGCAAAATACGTCAGGACATAGAACAATCAAATTATCGCAAGGAGGTTGAAGATGGAATGTTCCAAATGGTACAAGATCTCATAGACGGGAAATTAGAGATGCGCGCCCATCCTTCAAAGAAAATTCACGCTAAAATTTATGTACTCTATCCTAATGATTTTAATCAGTACACACAAGGTGTAGCTATAACAGGCTCAAGCAACCTGTCTGGCAATGGTCTTGGCATTTCGGAAGACTGCCAATATGAGTTTAATGTAAAACTGAATCGATATGATGATGTCAAGTTTGCAAAAGACGAGTTCGAACTACTCTGGAAAGAAGCTGAAGGGTGTGAAATAACAGCTGATGATGTGAAAATCTCCATTGACCGTACATATCTAAAAGGAGATGTTTCACCATACGAACTGTATATCAAAATGCTGATGGAATATTTCTCAGACAGAGTAATGGCTACAGACGATAATAATCCGTTTGATATGCCAGAGGGGTATAAAAAATATGACTATCAGATGGATGCTGTTGAAGAGGGATATCAAAAACTGCTCCGTTATGATGGCTTTTTTCTTGCAGATGTAGTGGGTCTTGGCAAAACGGTCATTGCGACTATGATAACAAAAAAATTCTTGATAGAAAACGGTAGAGACAAAACTAAAATTCTTGTAGTATATCCCCCTGCAGTTGAACAAAACTGGAAAGCTACATTTAAGGATTTTGGAATTGATAAGTATGCAAATTTTGTTTCCAACGGAAGTTTATCAAAAATCTTGGATGAAGATAACTACAATTATTGGAATGCAGACGAGTTTGATCTTATACTTGTGGATGAGGCTCATAAATTCCGTTCTCATACAACAGCAGCGTTTGAGCAATTGCAAGAAATATGCAAAATGCCTCGCATTGAAACAGGTAACATACCGGGATATAAAAAGAAAGTCATGCTCATTTCTGCAACACCAATGAATAATACTCCGGCAGATATATATAATGAAATACAACTGTTCCAAGATCCACGCCATTGTACAATTGATGGTGTGTCAAATCTGACTGCTTTCTTTGCACCTCTTATTAAGGAATTTAAAAGATTACGAAGGGAACCAGATTTTAATGTCAATCATTTCAAAAAGCTCGCTGAGCGTGTACGCGATAGAATAATAAAACCGTTGACCGTTAGGCGTACCAGAACAGACATTGAAAGCATATCTCGTTACAATAAGGATGTGAATGGATTTCCAAAGGTGGAACGCCCCATAGAGAGCCGTTATGAATTGAATGAGCATCTTGCTGATTTGTTTGAACACGCAATGTTTACACTTGAAAAGAGTCTGACTTATGCGCGTTATCAAGCCATAGCTTATTTGAAACCAGAAGCAGCCCAAGGTTTGTATGATAATGCGGAACTGATAAGTCGAAGCTTGGCAGGTATTCGTAAAAATGGATTAGTGAAACGTCTTGAAAGCAGCTTTTATGCCTTTCAAGTATCATTAGATAATTTCTGTCAGGCAAATCAAAATATGATAGACATGTTTGAACGTGACAAAATATTCATAGCTCCCGATCTTGACATCAATATGCTGTTAGAATCAGGGTTAAGCGATGAAGAGATAGAGGAAAAGCTAAATGCCAAGGCGGAAGATAATCCCAAAAATGCAGTATTCGCTGCGGTTGATTTCAAGCCTGAATTTATTGAGATGCTACACAATGACCAAAACACACTTGAAAAGCTGCGTGCGGCATGGGCGGATATAACGGATGAGGATGATTCCAAATTTGCGAAATTTGAAGAATTACTTAAACATGAGTTTTTCAAGACAGAATGCAATCCTGAGCAAAAATTAGTTGTGTTTTCAGAATCAGTTGATACGGTTGAGTACTTAGCTCGCCGTATCAATCGCAAGGATGTATTGGTTATTTCTGCTGATAATCGTAGCAAACAATTCAAGACGATTCGTGAGAATTTCGATGCAAACTACAAGGTGAAAATGAATGACTATAATATCATCCTTACCACAGATGTATTAGCAGAAGGTGTTAACTTGCATCGCGCTAATGTGATTGTGAATTACGATACCCCTTGGAACAGCACACGCTTGATGCAACGCATAGGTCGTGTAAACCGTATTGGTTCTGCATCTAAACACATTTATAATTATGTGTTCTATCCCTCGCGTGAAGGAAATCGTGAAATCAACCTCAACCAGATTGCATTGAGCAAGATTCAAACTTTCCATTCTACATTTGGAGAAGACAACCAGATTTACTCACAAGAAGAAATCCTTGACCGTGACCTTAGCAAACTCTTTGATGAAGGCATGAAACAACAAAAAGAGGAATGCAACCAAGAACTTCCTTATTATGAAGAACTGCGTGAACTTTATCAAACTAACCGTAGAGAGTATAACCGTATAGCCAAACTTTCTTTGCGTAGTCGCACAGGGCGTGAAACAAAGAATATCGATGGAGTTACACTTTCAAATGACACACTTGTATTTCTTAAGACTAATTTTCGCAAAGTGTTCTTCTTGGTATCCGAAACTCCTGAAGAGTTATCTGTACTCGACGCACTCAAATACTTCAAGGCTCCAAAGGAAGAATCATCTGTAGAGCGTATAGAACTACACCACAAGCATGTCAATATGGCTTTAAAAAAGTTTCGTCAAATGCAAGACGATGAGATGCGCTCGCAAGAAACAGCCCATGATGAACAAACTGCAATGGGCGCACAGGTAAATATGGCAGTTAACTTATTGAATAATTTTATGCGAGAAATTGACGACAATGACTTATTTATAAAAGTAGCTCAACTAAAAACTTTAGCTGAACGTGGCGTCATCACATACATTGCCAAGCGTTTGCAACGAATTCAAAGGGATTTACGCCGTGTGGGTGGAAAAGCACGCATGACTCATGATGAAGCTCTTTCTGAAATCGTTGAAATGGCTAAAAAATATGCACCATATTATACTGCTCAAGAATCATTATTGAATGAACAGGAAACTGAAGCTGAAATTATCTTGTCTGAATCGTTTAATTAGAATGCAACAAAAATATGAACTACAAAGAAGTTATAGAATCTAAATATAATCGGGAAGCATGGCAGCAATTACTCCATGACATATTCAGAAACAAAGTAAGTTTTTGGAATCGTCCATCGGCTGTACACGTAAACAGCCGTTTGGCAAAAGAAGCATTGAATCTTGGCAAAATATCTCTTGCCGATGGTGAAGCTATCGCCATATATGAAATTGAACTGACAGAAAAAGTTGACATTGAGCGCAATCGGCGTGGAATCCGTGATATGCTTACTTCTGACTGGCGCAATATGGGTTATGCAGGTGCTTTCATGTTTTGCTATAGAAAGAATGAAAGCGTACTCCGCTTTTCGTATGTAAGTGAAACGTGGGGATTCGACAAACAAGGGAATTACGAAAAAATCTCGACCAATACGAAGCGTTATACCTATCTGCTTGGCGAAGGACGCGGCTGCCGTACGGCAATAGAACAGTTTGGCGTACTTAAAAATAGCAAACAAACACTTAGCGATATTACTGCCGCATTCTCCGTCGAAGTTCTGACCAAGCAATTCTACAAAGACTTGTTTGAATGGTACCAATGGGCAATTGAGCCATCTTCCAATGTATCCTTTCCTAACAATATTACAACTGAAGAAGACGATCGTGAAGATTTGGAAACGAAAATTATCCGTCTGATAACCCGTATCATGTTTGTATGGTTTATCAAACAAAAAGATTTAGTACCAAGTAAGATATTTGATATTGAATACCTAGGAACTATCTTAAAAGATTTTGACCCTTATAACAAGACGGTTGGAAACTATTACAACGCAATTCTTCAGAATTTATTTTTTGCTACGCTAAACCGTGCTATAGAAGATGAACAAGGGAACAAACGTAAGTTTGCTACCAATGTAAAAAAAGACATTAAGACCCTTTATCGCTATGCGGAAATGTTCAGCATTAGTGAGAATGAAGTCATTAATCTTTTTGCAGAAGTACCATTTCTCAATGGTGGTCTTTTTGAGTGTCTTGATAAGACTAAGAAAATTGATGGTGTGGAACAAGCTTTCAATCACGACGGTTTTAGCCGCAACGACAAACGCTTTGCAGACGGACGATACCGTAATCGTGCAGTTGTGCCCAACAACTTGTTTTTTGAACCAGAAAAGGGATTGATTTCTATTCTAAACCGCTATAATTTTACGATAGAAGAAAACTCTCCTGAAGAGCAACAAGTGGCTCTTGACCCGGAACTATTGGGTAAGGTATTTGAAAATCTTTTAGGTGCATATAATCCCGAAACGAAAGAGACAGCACGGAATCAAAGTGGGTCGTTCTATACTCCTCGTGAGATTGTCAATTACATGGTAGACGAAAGTCTTATTGTATATTTAGGCGATACACCATTGGTTCGTTCCTTGTTTGAGCAAGATTTTTCTTTTGATAAGAACCATACAGAAGATTACAAAATAATAGCGGACAAGTTGAGAAATATAAAGATTCTCGACCCTGCCTGTGGCTCAGGAGCTTTCCCAATGGGATTACTCAATCGAATGGTTGACATTCTTCTTCGTATATTTCCCAACGAAAAGGTGTATGACCTAAAATTGGCAATTATAGAAAACTGTATTTATGGCAGCGATATACAGCGAATTGCCGCACAGATAACCAAACTGCGTTTCTTTATTTCGCTCATTTGCAACTGCGAGAAAGATGTAACTAAACCCAATTTTGGCATCCCTACATTGCCTAATCTTGAAACAAAATTTGTAGCCGCAAACTCGCTTATAACTCCCAAACATACCACTCATTTAGAAAATTTGGAGATAACACAAACTAAAGACCAACTAAGAAAAATACGCCACGAACATTTCTTGGCCAAAACGACTTATAAGAAAAGTTTATTGCGTGAACAAGATCAGGAATTGCGTAAGAAGCTAGCACGATTACTTGCTGAAGATGATTTCTTTGCAACTGAAGATGCGAAATTATTAGCAGCATGGAATCCATACGATCAAAATGCTGAAAGTCCATTCTTCGACCCAGCTTGGATGTTCGGAGTCAATGATGGCTTTGATATTGTAATAGGCAATCCACCTTACATTCAATTGCAAAATAATGGAGGCGAATTGGCAAAACTTTATGAACCATGCGGTTACAAGACTTTTGCCAAGACAGGGGATATTTACTGTCTTTTCTATGAACGTGGCTATCAATTACTCAAACCCAATGGGCATCTTTGCTATATCACGTCTAATAAATGGATGCGTGCTGGTTATGGTGAGAAAACACGCGATTTCTTTGCCAAGAATACCAATCCTCAATTGCTCATAGACTTTGCTGGAGTGAAAATCTTTGAAAGTGCGACAGTAGACACCAACATATTATTATTCGCAAAAGCCACAAACGAACATAAAACCTTGTGTGCTGTCACCAATAAGCAGAATAAGGATAGCGTCAAGAATTTGAGCGTATTCGTGCAGCAAAACGGGTCGGAATGTGATTTCAACAACTCTGACTCGTGGGTGATACTGTCTCCCATAGAACAAAGTATCAAGCGAAAGATTGAAGCAGTGGGTACACCATTGAAAGATTGGGATATTCAAATTAACTATGGCATTAAAACCGGGTTCAACGATGCGTTTATCATCAGCACGGAAAAACGTAATGAGATATTGGCTAATTGTCAGACTGAAGATGAACGTACCCGAACGGTTGAGCTTATACGACCGATTCTGCGTGGCAGGGATATAAAGAGGTATGGGTACGACTGGGCTGGCTTATACCTTATTGCCACTTTCCCTTCTCGCCACTATGACATCGAAATGTACCCAGCGGTAAAAAAACATCTTCTATCTTTTGGCATAGAGCGACTGGAGCAGACAGGAAAAACACATATAGTTAATGGAGAGAAAGTAAAAGCGCGTAAAAAAACTAATAATAAATGGTTTGAAACTCAAGATAGTATCAGTTATTGGGAGGATTTTAATCTGCCAAAAATTATATGGAAGAGAGTAGGCTCTATTATTAGATTTTCTTATAATGATAATAGAGCATTTGGTCTGGACAGCACATGCTTTGCGATAGGTAAAAATATTGAATTTATCTGTTGCGTGTTAAATTCTCCTATGGGGCACTACCTTCTTAAAGATGCACCTAAAACAGGAACAGGAGATTTACTTATAAGTGTACAGGCTGTTGAACCCATTAAAGCTCCTATGATAACTCGAGAACAGAATTATGTATTTGAGAAAGCCTTAAAAGAATTAATACATTGTAGTTCTACAAATAAAGAAAAAGAGATAAGTCATAAAATATTTGACTTATATAACTTATCTCTTGATGAACGAAAATATATAGAGAGCAATTTTACTTAATCTCTATATAGCCAATAACTTTACGTTCTTCATCTGTCAGATTATACAAATCAAATAACAAGTTATCAATTGCTACTGCTTGTTCTTTTGTATAATCTGACTGTAATTTATTGATAGCTGTTTTAAAGACATTATTAATATCGTCGGATACTTTTTTTACTGGAATTTTATCAAAGAAGATTTTGCTTAATTCCCTCGTCCCACCCTGCAATTCAGGGAATGCATCTCGAAAACAGAATTTGAATATAGATGAATTGAAAAATACTGTAAGAAATGCTATACATTCTCCTGTTACAATAAAACATTTCTGGTTTGTGAAAAAACAATTTTCATCATAAACAAACGGCATATATTTAGTCATATTTGGATAGACAATTTTTGGCAGATTAAAATCCTCCTAATCTTCATTGATAAATATATTTTGCAAAGTCTGAAAGAAAAATCTGCTCTTCATCGGAAAAGCCATATATATCACTTATAATATTTTCTATTTGTTTTATAACCATTGGATCATTTACATGTATTTCTTTTACTAACTTACAGATGATATTTTCTTCCTTTGGTTGTTTGGGAATTGGAAGAATATTTATATTTTGAGCTCCAACTTGCATGTCACCAACTCCTGTTTTGTTCATATTGGTAACAAAACTATACCATAATATTGGATTGGAATTAAGTACTGCTTCAAGATATTCCAAATTACCATCTTGACACGTTAATATATAACAGGCATTATTGAGAACCATTCGTTTTTTTTCTAATGCAAATCCTAATCTGTTACCAATAATTTTCCAAATAATTTTTGGCTTATCAAAATCCTCCAAATAAGCGCAATTCCTGAGATTATATGGAGTATCACCTTTATCCGCTCTTTTTGAGATTTTATCCCAATATTGGTCTAAATGAGCTTTAACAGTAGGATAATCCTCAATCTGAATACGAGGTAGCTTTCCTTTTATACCATTGTGGGTATTAATTAGCCATAAGTTTGCCCAGTCATATCCATACCTCTTTATATCCCTGCCACGCAGAATCGGTCGTATAAGCTCAACCGTTCGGGTACGTTCATCTTCAGTCTGACAATTAGCCAATATCTCATTACGTTTTTCCGTGCTGATGATAAACGCATCGTTGAACCCGGTTTTAATGCCATAGTTAATTTGAATATCCCAATCTTTCAATGGTGTACCCACTGCTTCAATCTTTCGCTTGATACTTTGTTCTATGGGAGACAGTATCACCCACGAGTCAGAGTTGTTGAAATCACATTCCGACCCGTTTTGCTGCACGAATACGCTCTTTTTCATTCTGTCAAGAACTGCTTAATAAAACGGTCTAGTGTATTTCTGTCAACCTTACAAATTTTTGCGATCTTGCGCTTTGATACATTGGCTTTCAAAAGTTCGCTTATAAGATTTTCTTTTCCATGCAATTTATATTTATCCGGTGAGCTTTTCCTACCTTTCGGACGTCCCAATGTAATGCCCTCTGCTTTCTTCCTCGCTAAAGCCTCTTTTGTCCGTTGACTAATCAGATTGCGCTCAATCTCGGCAGATAATCCAAAAGCAAAGGCAAGTACTTTACTCTGTATGTCTTCTCCCAACCGATAATTATCCTTTATAGTCCACACCCTGCACTCTTTAGTCATGCAAATATTTAATATCTCCATAATCATAAAAAGATTACGCCCCAAACGAGATAACTCGGCACAGATGATTAGGTCGTCCTTTTGCACACGCTTCAACAATTTGCCCAACTCTCGTTTGTTGTACGATTTTGTTCCGCTTATGGTTTCCTCAATCCAGCCGTCAATCACCAATTTATTACGCTCACAGAAATTATTTATCTCAAAACGCTGATTCTCTACAGTCTGTTTATCACTGCTTACTCTAATATATCCGTAAATCATAATTTTTAGACACTACTGTCCCGTAAAAGTGGATAAATAGTTCTTTGAAATTATTGAAATATAG
>ERZ824522.648-NODE-648-length-31098-cov-49.398673_pt1 | contig 31098 bp, 20 predicted proteins | sample MGYA00519935_ERZ824522 | MGnify/ENA primary metagenome ERZ824522 (study PRJEB31778, sample SAMEA3449160) | human gut metagenome | biome: human gut; feature: human-associated habitat; material: faeces | place: United Kingdom | collected 2010/2012 ...
AACTAAATCGTAACCTATTACTATCATGAGCAATTAACCTACGCTCATTTCCAATGAATTACACTCTTTTCGTAACTTCAATACCGCAAAGATACGAAAAGATTATATGTTTGATGTACCGGACAATCCTTTTGATTAGCCTGACTATAAAAAAACTCCGGCAAGAGCCAAAGCCCGCCGGAGTTTCCTCACTATTTTACTATTATGTATCTTAACAATGCACCTTATCCGCCGAAGTTGTCGAACATCAGGTTCTGAGCCGGAACGCCGAGGTCGTCGAGCATCTTCTCAACGGCTTTGGACATCGGGCCGGGACCGCACATGTAGTATTCGATATCTTCGGGAGCTTCGTGATCTTTCAGGTAAGTCTCGTAGATTACGTTGTGAACGAAGCCCGGAGTGTACTTCACGCCCGCTGCATCGGCTGCCGGATCGGGACGGTCCAGTGCGAGGTGGAACTTGAAGTTGGGGAAGTCTTTTTCAATCTGCAGGAAGTCTTCCAGATAGAACACTTCATTGAGCGCACGTGCACCGTAGAAATAGTTCATCACGCGGTCGGTAGTATGCAACGTCTTTGTCAGGTGCATAATCTGCGCACGCAACGGAGCCATACCGGCACCACCACCAATCCACATCATTTCCTTCTTGGAGTCGAAAATCGGATGGAAGTCTCCGTAAGGACCGCTCATCGTCACCTTATCACCCGGTTTCAGCGTGAAGATATAGGATGAAGCGATACCCGGCATTACATCCATGAAGCCCGGACCTTGGTCTTTCGGCTTGAACGGAGGAGTGGCGATACGTACCGTCAGCATGATGCGGTCGCCCTCGGCAGGGTAGTTCGCCATAGAGTAGGCACGAATGGTCTCTTCATCGTTACGGCACTTCAAGCCCATCAGGCCGAATTTCTCCCATGCAGGCAGATACTCTTCGCCGATAAGGGATTTGTCGATGTCCTTGTCGTAGTCCATGGAGTATTTAGGAATCTTAATCTGTGCATAAGAACCCGGGATGAAGTCCATGTGCTCACCCTTGGGCAATGCAACGATAAACTCCTTGATGAACGTAGCCACGTTCTTGTTGGAGATGACCTCGCACTCCCACTCTTTTACGCCGAGTACAGACTCGTCGATCTTAATTCCCATGTCGCTCTTCACCTTCACCTGGCAACCCAGACGCCAGTGGTCCTGGATTTGCTTACGGCTGAAGTGAGGTATTTCGGAGGGCAGAATCTCGCCGCCACCTTCCACAACCTGGCATTTGCACTGTCCGCATGAGCCTTTGCCACCGCAAGCGGAGGAAAGAAACACGCCGTTTACGGACAGCGTATTCAGCAGCGTCGAACCGGAAGCTACCTCCAGCTCCTTGTCGCCGTTGATCGTCAATTTCACATTGCCTGAAGGAACCAAGAAGTTCTTGGCTACCAACAGAATAACCACAAGCAACAGAACAACCGCGAGGAATACTCCAATGCTTGCTAATATCATATTCATATCCATTGTCTTATTCCTTTCTTTTAGATGTTCAAACCAGAGAAACACATAAATGCCATTGCCATCAGACCCACTGTGATAAAGGTGATGCCCAAGCCTTTCAGCGGAGCAGGCACATCAGAGTAGGCCATCTTCTCGCGAATGGCAGCCAGACCGACAATAGCCAGCAACCAGCCGATGCCCGAACCCAGTGCATAGGAAACGGCATCTGCCACGTCACCGATATATTTCGGATCGCTCTCTCCCACGTTGATGCGTTGCTGCATGAAGAGTGACGCACCCATGATGGCGCAGTTCACAGCGATCAGCGGCAGGAAGATACCCAGTGAAGCGTAGAGCGAAGGGCTGAAACGTTCCACAATCATCTCCACCAACTGAACGATAGCGGCAATTACGGCAATGAAAAGAATAAAACTCAGGAAGCTGAGGTCGACACCTTCAATGATGGCGTTGGGACCCAGTACTTTCGTTTGCAACAAATAGTTGACCGGAAGTGTCACCACCAACACGAAGGTTACGGCGATACCCAGTCCTACGGCAGTCTTTACATTCTTTGATACGGCCAGATAAGAGCACATACCGAGGAAGAATGCAAATATCATATTGTCCACAAAAATGGAGCGGACGAATAAACTTAATAAATGTTCCATAATTCTTTTAATTAAGAACTAAGAATTAAGAATCAAGAATCTCCATACGGCGACGGCACAATCTTCATTCATCATTCCTCATTCTTCATTTATATTACTTTTCCTGCAATTCTTTATGGCGTGCACGTTGATACCAGATGATGCAAGCGCAGAGAATCAGCGCCATAGGCGGCATCAGCATCAAGCCGTTGTTCACATATCCAATCTTCTGCAAAGGCTCGTAGTTCAGGATGTTGAAACCAAGCAACGTGCCCGAACCCAGCAGTTCGCGGAAGAAAGCCACGATAACCAAGATCTTGGCGTATCCCAAACCATTGCCCACACCGTCAAGGAAGGACTCCCAGGGACCGTTCTGCATGGCAAATGCTTCCAAACGTCCCATGAGGATACAGTTTGTGATGATCAGACCCACGTATACGGAAAGCTGTACGCTCACGTCGTAAGCAAAAGCCTTCAGAATCTCACTTACAATTGTCACCAACGCTGCAACTACCACCAACTGGACGATGATACGGATACGGTTGGGGATGGTCTTGCGCAGCAATGAAATCACTACATTGGAGAATGCCGTAATCACCGTTACGGAAAGTCCCATTACGATAGCCGGTTCCAGCTTGGCGGTAACGGCCAAGGCAGAACAGATACCCAGCACCTGTACGGTAACGGGGTTATTCAGTCCAAGCGGAGTAGAGAATACTTCTTTATTCTTTTTTGAAAACAATGCTCCCATATTCTTATTTCTCCTCATTATTATTAGTTAAAAAGTTCTTGTAGCTGCTCAGACAGGTTTTCAGCATGGCATCCACACCTACCGAGGTGATAGTACCGCCTGAAATGCCGTCCACCTGATAGTCGGGTTTCTCTACCTTTCCGTTCTTCACAACGCCGAGGGCGATTTCACCGTTCTCCAGTGTCTTCTTGCCCGGAAATTCTCCCTGGAACTGGGCGGTTGCGATTTCGGCACCCAGGCCCGGAGTTTCGCTGGCATGCGAGAAGTAAACGCCATAAACGGTGTCCTTGTCGCTGTTCAGGGCAACATAACCCCAGATGGCGCCCCAAAGGCCGGCACCGTAAACGGGGAATACATATTTGGTTTCTCCGTCCACTTCTGCCACAAATACGTGCAGGCGGTGGTTTTCCTTAGCTTCCTTTTCGTAGGCGGTGGCAAATGCACCGGTGTTCTCGGCCAGCGTACCGTCCTCGTTCATCAGCATGTCACCCTTGATGTACTTATTATATTCTGCATCGGCATCCTTCACATCCTTGATGTTGAGGGCGGCAAGAATCTGCTTCTTCGTATCCAGCTCCACGTTCTTGTTCTGAGTGGCACGCAGAGAGGAGCTTACGAATGCCAGCAGGAATGCGACGATAACAACCATTACCGAAGCATAAATGATAGTATAACTATTACTATTGGTATTCATTTCTTTTCCGGTATTTAATTGTTAGACTTGATTGCACGTTTTTCGCGACGGCTGATGTTACCCTGTACCACACAGTAGTCAATCAGCGGAGCGAAGATATTCATCAGCAGGATGGCAAGCATCATACCTTCGGGATAACCGGGGTTCAGCACGCGGATAATGATAGCCATTGCGCCGATCAGGAATCCGAAGATGTACTTACCGGTTTCTGTGCGGGCAGAAGTAACGGGGTCGGTAGCCATGAATACGGCGCCGAAGCAGAAACCGCCCAATACGAGATGTTCGTACCAAGGCATTTGCGCCATTGCAGTGTCCGGTCCGATGGTGTTGAACACCCAGCCCATGAATGCACCGCCCACAAATACGGAGAACATCGTTTTCCAGCTTGCGATGCCTGTCCACAGCAGCAGAATGGCGCCGAGGGCGATGGCTATGACGCTGGTTTCACCGATGGAACCCGGAATAAGTCCGGTCACCATGTCCCATGAGAACTCCGGATATGCACCCGCAGTAGCGGCAGCTCCCAGCGGAGTGGCAACGGTGAGTCCGTCTACCGTCTGTCCCAAACCGAAGATGCTGTCGCCCGATACCCAAACGGCATCACCGGACATCTTCGTTGGATAGGCGAAGAACAGGAAAGCACGCGTAATCAGGGCAACGTTGAACACGTTCATACCCGTACCGCCGAATACTTCCTTGGCAAAGATTACGGAGAATGCAGTGGCTACAGCCAGAATCCACAACGGACAGTCCACCGGCACAATCATCGGAATCAGGATACCCGAAACAAGGAAACCTTCCTGAATTTCTTCCTTCTTCCACTGAGCCACAACGAACTCAATGCCCAGACCCACTACGTATGATACAATGATTTTAGGCAATACAGCCAGAAAACCGTAAGCAAACATTTCGATGAAACTGCCGGTTGCCCCGGTAGCGTGGAAATGCTGGTAACCTACGTTATACATACCGAACAGCAGCGCCGGTATCAACGCAATAACCACCATCGACATGATGCGTTTGCTATCGATGGAGTCGTGAATATGCGTTCCCGATTTCGCAGTGGCGTTGGGCACGAACAGGAATGTCTCGAAGCCGTCGAACACCGAACGAAATGCGTGGAATTTGCCGCCCTCTTCAAAGTTCGGCTTTATCTTGTCGAGATAATTTCTTAACGCTTTCATTTATAGTTTTGAATTTTGAATTTTAAATTTTGAATTCTAAAGTTATAAATCGGCGAACTGCCTTTTGGCGCAATTCATAATTCATAAATTTATCATTCATAATTAGTTTACGCCATTTCGGCACGAAGCATGTCGAGACCGGCACGAACAATGCGTTGGATTTCCACTTTGGAAGAACATACGAATTCGCAAAGTGCAAAGTCCTCAGGAGCTACTTCGTAGATGCCCAAAGCCTCCATGCGGTCGATGTCTCCTGCAATAATGGCTTTCAACAGATATTCGGGGAAAATGTCCATAGGGAATACGCGGTCGTACTCGCCCGACATAATCATATGACGTTCGCCACCCTTGATGCGGGCGTCGATCACATATTCTTTCTTGCCCATCAGCCAACTGAAATAAGAACGGTTGACACTGAACTGATTGAAGCGCGGCATAATCCAACCCAGCATTTCGTGGATTTCATCTCCTTCGGGGATTACGGTGAGCTGGCTGTCGAAAGCGCCGAGGAAACCGTTGGCGGCAATCTTCTTGCCTGTCAGCACGTTGCCGCTGATGTAGCGCAGGTCTTTATCGGTGGTTACGTTACCCTTGAACACATCGGTCAGCAACGCTCCTACCTGCAATTTGCAGTAAGCGGGTTTCAGCACTTCGCTGCCTGTTACGGCTACGGTACGGGTGAAATTCACGCGACCGGTGTTCATCAAACGGCCGATGAAGATTACGGCTTCCGCACCGATGGTCCATACCGTCTCGCCTTTCACTACGGGAGAGATGTGGTTGATTTGTACACCTACGTTACCAGCCGGATTAGGACCGTCGAATGCAGTAACGGTAACGTTCTTTGCCTGTACGAGTGCGGCTGATTTTTGTTTTACACTGATACTCAGGTACGTCTTTGCCATTCGGGCCAAAGCGTCAAGTCCTGTCTGGAAGTTTGCTTCCTCGCCTTTCAAGACGAACTCGAAGTCGGGAGCCAACGGATTGCTGTCGAAAGCAGAAATGAAGATTGCCTTCGGAGTCACCGTCGGATCGGCGATCACATCATACGGACGTTGGCGGATGAAAGCGAACATACCGGCTTGCAGCAATGCTTCCTTCACTTCCTGCGCACTCATCTTGGACGGATCCATCTTGCCGAATTCCTCGTAGTCCTGCTCAGCGGCAGCCTCTACCACGATGTTCAGCACCTTACGACGTGCACCGCGTTCCACGCTCGTCACTACGCCGCTTACGGGCGAAACAAATTTCAATTCAGGATGATTCTTGTCGATAAACAAGGGTCCCCCGGCCATTACATACTCCTGTTCTTTCACCACCACTTTCGGAGTGATACCTGTAAAATCATCGGGCACCAACGAGTAAAATCCCGGCTCTTTCACAGACATAAACTCTTCGGCAGCTTTGCCTTTCAGGTTGATGTCAAGGCCTTTGCGTAACTTAATTACATTTGCCATGCGTTTATATAAAATAATGGTTTCATTAATTTGCCCGCAAAAGTAGCAAAAAAGAATGTGAATAAGTAGCAAAAAAGAAAGGAATTACGGAGAAATTTCCGTAATTCCTTTCGTTAACGAACACGAGAAGAGTGAATAGCGATTAGGACGGAGAGATCGCTAATCACTAACCACTAATCTTTTTCTTCTGCAAACATCGGGTCCCATGCCGGCAGGCGGACAGGTTTTTGTTTGAAAAGTTCCATTATTTGAGCGGGGACATATTTGGTTTCCACTACCAGGCGGAACATATATTCGTCGAACCAGTTGTCCGTCATGATGAGGTGGCCTTTATAACCGCTGTCGGCGCCCCAACTATTCTCAACCATCCATTTGACCGGCTTCCCGTCTTTATCCAAATCCACAGCCATCAGCGTCATGGCATGCGAGGAGCCGCTGGAGAAAGTCTGGATGCGTTGCTTCTTATCCATTCCGAAGGTGGTTCCCATGAGTGATTCGTAGTCATAATTTTTCACATCGAGCAGACCGCGTTCCGAGTTCAGAAACTTACCCACGTCGCAGGAGAAATACATCATGGTGCTGTCTTTCAGAGAAGCAATGGCCATTTGCTTGATGTCCTCTACGGGCAGGTTGACGTAAGTCCAGTTCTTGCCGTCGTAGCGGTGGCGGTCGTAGTCAATCTCATAGCATTTGTAATACTCGCGGCTGGGATCGTTCATCAGCATCACGTAGTTGGTGAGCAGTTGTTTGTCACCATACTTCTCAAGGAAAGACATCGGGGTGTGATGTTCCGTCTCCACCGGGTTGCCTTGTGCATCGGTGCGCACGTAGTCGAACTCCGTAGGCGGAACGCCCAGGTTCAGCACCAGCATGCGGTAGACAGTGCCGAGCATGGCGGTTTTCTCCTTCTCCAGGGCGGCAGGCTTGGCGCCTTTGGCAGCAAGGTCACGGAGCCGGAGGGCGTATTCCTTCAGCTTCAGAGAAATGAGATTGGCCATACGGGCGGTGTTCTCGCTACTGTTGGTCTCCGGCATGGCACACTTGGGCACAAGGCCGTATTTGGAAACGATATCCGCCACTCCGGTGAATGTGCCTCCGTCACTCAGCGGATGTTTCAGCAGCCACTCCACTGTTTTGTCGTCCAACGGCTTTTCCGCAGTGTCGATGATGCCTTGCAGGAAAAGGTTGGACTTCTCCAGCTGGTCCCAAAAGAAAGGATATATCTCCGAGAACTCGAAAGACCGGAAACCATAGCGTGCAAGGGCTTTGGCACGCATCACGTTCAGCCCTGTGAAGAGCCAGCAACGCCCTGAGGACTTCTGGTCGGTGATGCCTTTGGAGTCCACCTTAATGGAGAAATGGGTATCCATGCCCTGCATGTTCTCCTGATTGAGCGCCAACTTGCGGATGTCGTTGTTGCCAATGGCATTGCGCAGCGCCTTGTCGGACGCCGTCCCTTGATAGCTTTGCTGGATTTGACTGAGCATGGCAGAAGTGATTCCGCCTTGGCCGTCCTGTGCCTGCACCGAAAGCAGTGCGGTGCCGAAAACAATTACAGATAAAAAACGTTTATTCATGTCAAGATGTATATATGTATGTATTATGTATATTGATATAAGAAACAAATTCATCCCACGAGCCCCCAAAAATCATCTCGTGAGATGATCCGTCTCATCCCGCAAGGCAAACAAATTCATCTTACGGAACGGATTTTTCCGTACCACGAGACCGATGAAAAGGCAAATGTAATGTCTTTTTTGATAATTTTAGCGCCCTCTTTAGATTTATTATCTATTCTTCTAAAAACCGATTCAAATAAAATAGTTTTCTTTGCAGCCACATTCGTACGATATGAAAAGATATATACTGGGTATATTTACTATTATACTGACAGCTGTAAGTGTTTCAGCACAAGAACAGTCCCCTACGGTTACCAACGACACAACTCCCGCACTGAGCAAAAAGGAACTGCGCAAACAAAGGGTGGCTCGCAGAAATTTCCATTACAACATATTGGGTGGCCCAAGCTATACACCCGACTTCGGTGCGCTGATAGGCGGAAGCGCCCTGATGACCTTCCGTATGAATCCCGGCGACACCACACAACTGCGTTCGGTGCTGCCGATGTCCATAGCCTATATGTTCAAGGGCGGCGTCAACCTGATGGTGAAACCGCAACTCTTCTTTAAAGGCGACCGCTTCCGCATCTTCGGAAAATTCGTCTACAAGAACACTGAAGACAACTTCTACGGCATAGGCTACAATACGAACAAGAATTACATCCGTAGCGACAGCACCAGCAAATATCGTTACAGCGGCATACAAATCAATCCCTGGTTTCTGTTCCGTTTGGGCGAAAGCAACGTGTTTGCCGGCCCCCAAGTGGACATCAACTACGACAAAATCACCGATCCCGCCAAACATCTCATAGAAGAACCCGACTACGTGGCAGCCGGCGGTACGGCAAGCGGTTACAAGAACTTCAACTCCGGCCTGGGCTTCCTCCTCACCTACGACAGCCGCGACATCCCCGCCAATGCTTACAAAGGCGTCTACCTTGACTTCCGGGGTATGATGTACAGCAAGGCGTTTGGCAGCGACAACAACTTCTACCGACTGGAAATGGACTACCGCCAGTACAAGTCCGTAGGCCGCCGCAAGGTGCTCGCCTGGACAGCGCAAAGCAAAAACGTGTTCGGCAACGTCCCCCTCACCCAATATTCACTGACCGGCACTCCCTTCGACCTGCGCGGCTACTACATGGGACAATATCGTGACAAATCCTCTCATGTCATCATGGCCGAATACCGCCAGATGATAAATACCGACCGGAGCAACTGGATGAAGCGCATGCTGCACCACATCGGCTTCGTGGCATGGACCGGATGCGGCTTCATGGGCCCCACCATGGGCAAGATTGAAGGTGTACTGCCCAACTATGGCGTAGGCCTGCGCATCGAAGTGCAGCCCCGTATGAACGTGCGTCTGGATTTGGGTAAAAACACAGTAAACAACCAAACATTGTTCTACTTCAACATGACCGAGGCTTTTTAAGAAAAAGGATTATTCTGTGATTGACATTGACAATTCTGTAATCAACATTGACAATTGGATGATTGACATTGGCAATTTGATGATTGACATTGGCAATTTGATGATTGACATTGGCAATTTGATGATTGATGATTAACCGCTCACCATAAATCAACAATATATTCCTCCTTTCCCTTGCAGCACTAAAAGATTATACATATCTTTGGACGTTAATCTCAAATTACTGAAAGATAATTATTTATATTCTAATACTGATGGGGGTTCTCGAAATCATCTTTTGGATCGGCTTATTCATTGTGTTCTATACATATATAGGTTATGGAATGCTCCTCTATGCCCTTGTCAAACTGAAGGAATGTTTTCGCAAAACAGCCGCCCCACCCCCACCGGCAGATGACTCCCTCCCCGACCTGACGCTGTTCATCGCCGCCTACAACGAAGAAGACGTCGTAGATGAGAAAATGCGCAACTGCCTTGCTCTGGACTATCCTGCCGACAAACTGCATATACTTTGGGTGACGGACGGCAGCAACGACCGTACCAACGAACGCCTTTCGCACTGGCCGCAAGCCACCGTACTCCACCAGCCCCAACGGCAGGGAAAAACCGCTGCGCTGAACCGGGGAATCCGCTTCGTAACCACACCGCTCGTTGTCTTCACCGATGCCAACACACACCTCAACCGCGAAGCATTGCGCGAAATAATACATGCCTTTGCCACCCCCAAAGTGGGCTGCGTGGCAGGAGAAAAGCGCATCGCCGTACAGGCCAAAGACAACGCCGCATCCGGTGGCGAGGGCCTCTACTGGAAATACGAATCCGCTCTCAAGAAACTCGATGCCCGCCTCTACTCCGCAGTAGGAGCAGCCGGCGAGCTGTTTGCCATCCGCCGCGAACTGTTCGAGGAAATGCCTGCGGACACCTTGTTGGACGATTTCATCCTCTCCCTGCGCATCGTGATGCGCGGATACACCATCGCCTATTGTGCCGATGCCTATGCCACCGAAAGCGGTTCGGCAGACATGCACGAAGAGGAAAAACGGAAAGTGCGGATCGCTGCCGGCGGTTTACAGTCCGTCTGGCGCCTGCGCACACTGCTCAACCCGTTGCGCTACGGCACATTTTGTTTCCAATATATCTCCCACCGCGTACTACGGTGGTCGCTGACACCTGTTTTACTATTCTCATTACTTCCTCTGAACACAATTCTTATTTTTACGACAGACTCTCCTTTGTTCTATGCCGTCATCTGGCTCTTGCAAACATTGTTCTACCTCATGGCGAGCTGGGGATATTATTTGTCAAAGAAACGCATCAAAAATAAGATACTCTTTGTTCCCTACTATTTCCTTTTCATGAACATCAACGTTGTACGTGGCTTCAACTACCTGCGCAAACGCCGGGGACAGACCAATGGCGCATGGGAAAAGGCACAAAGAGCTTAACCGATAGAAAAATGAAAAACATCCTGAAAAAGGCAGAGAATGCCGAAAAGCTGTTGAACCTGACGTCAGACACCATGATCCTACTGGATCGGAACGGCGTTTGCGTGGACATCGCAGTGCACGACATCAACCTATGGTTTCTGACAGAAGACCAGTTGTTGGACAAGAACATACTCCAGCTGCTGCCACCCTCCACTTACCGGAAAATCTACCCGGAGTTCAAGAAAGTGCTTCTGCGAGGAGAAGTCTCCAGCCGGAACTATGAGCTTGCCACCGACAGCAAGACCTACTTCTTCAAGTGCATCATGCGCCCCTACGAAGATATGGTGCTCTGCCAATATCGCGACATCACAGAACGAAGCCAGCGCAAACTGGAGTTGGAAAAGAAGAATTACGAGCTGAACGAAATACAGAAAGTAGCGCTCATCGGAAGGTGGTGGTACGACTCCGGCAAGGAATGCATCTGCTACTCCGGATACTCCGACATCACGCTCGATGAGGAACAACAGACCGTCTCACTCGACAGCTACATAACACACATACTGCCCGAAGACAGGGAGATATTCTGCAAATGGCTCGACGAGAACCTGCAAGGAGACATGAAAGAAAGCGTGGAGTATCGCATCCACTTCCGGCAAAAAGTGTTCTATATCCGCCAAAAGACCTTCTCCTGCGAGAAACGCCCCGGTGGACACACAGTCCTCGAAGGATACATACAGAACATCACCGATATCCAGCAGCGGCGCAATGACATCACCCTGCTGACGCATGCCATCAACAATGCCACCGAAGACATCTTTGCCGCCCACGAAGACGGAACCCTCATATTTGCCAACCGCTTCTTCAGGCAGCACCACAACATCGGACTGACAGATGATATCACCCAACTGAAAATCTATCAGGTGAACTCGCACGCACGCAGCGAGGAAGAGTGGAACAGAATAAAAGCGTCCATACCCAAAGGAAGCCAACGCAAAGGGTTCATCTTCTACGACCCTCTGCCCCTCCACCCGGAAGTGCTGGCCATGGAAGGCAATGCCTTTTGGGTGACAAGCGACGAAGGCGAATACAGCCTGTGGGCGTTCGGAAAAGACATCACGCAGCGCATCAAGGACGAGCAACAGATCAAACGGTTCAGCCAAGTGATGGACAAGACCATTGAGAATCTTCCGGCAGGCATCGTCGTGAAAGACATCAAAAACAATTTCAATTACTTATACCGTAATCGTGAATCGTACAACCGGAACATCCCCATGAAGGAAGCGTTGGGCAAAGACGACTTCGACTTCTACCCCTTTGACATCGCACAGAAAAAGAGAAAGCAGGACATGGAGATAGCCGAAACCGGCATCGAAAAGCATTGGATCACCGAGGAGTACGACCAAAACGGCAAATCCATCATCCTCGACAAACGGAAAATGCGCATCGAGAGCAAAGACTTCTCCCCTATCCTGCTGAGCATCGAATGGGACATCACCGAAATGGAACGGATGAAGCAGGAACTCCTCGTTGCCAAAGAAAAAGCAGAGGCTTCCGACCAATTGAAGTCCGCCTTCCTTGCCAACATGAGCCACGAAATACGCACCCCGCTCAATGCCATTGTAGGCTTCTCCAGAATCATTGCCGAAAGCACCGATGCCGAAGAACGGAAAAGCTTCTACGACATTGTGGAAGCCAACAACGAACGGCTGCTGCAACTAATCAACGAGATTCTCGACCTTTCCAAGATTGAAGCAGGCATAGTGGAGTTCACCATCACTCCCGTCCGCCTACATTCACTCTGCAGGGAGATATACGATGCGCTGAAGTTCCGCTGTCCGCAGGGGGTGAAACTCATCTACGAGCCTTCGGACGAAGAGATAACCATCGAAGGAGACAAGAACCGCATCTTCCAGGTGATATCCAACCTTATCGGAAATGCCTTTAAATTCACCACCCAGGGCAAAGTCAGCTATGGGTATCGCCGCAAAGGAGACGGGATAGAGTTCCACGTCAGCGACACCGGCATCGGCATCGAAGCCGGCAAGTTGGACAAGGTCTTTGAACGTTTCGTCAAGATGAATAGCTTCGCACAAGGCACAGGACTGGGATTGTCCATCTGCAAAACCATTATTGAACGGTTGGGCGGCACAATCTCTGCCAGCTCGGAAATGGGCAAAGGAACCACCTTCACCTTTACCCTGCCTGAGAAACAAGAAGAAACAGCAGACAAGCATGCCGACATACATAAATCGGGCGTCAACGCCCCAACCTATGCCCAAAAGGAAAACAATGCTTCCCTTTCCGGCGAAGAGCATCAAGGCTCCGAACAGCCCCATGAATCCTCAAAGCCCGGGCTTCCCACCATACTGGTGGCGGAAGATACAGACAGCAATTATATTCTCGTCAGGGCCATTTTGGGAAAGTCATACCATTTGGAACGTGCCAGGGACGGTATGGAGGCCGTAACAATGTTTGAAGAGCTGCATCCCGACCTCATCCTGATGGATATGAAGATGCCCAACCTCGACGGTCTGGATGCTACGAAAATCATTCGTGAACTTTCGCCCAAAATACCCATTATCGCCCTCACTGCCTATGCCTACGAGTGTGACAGGCAAGCAGCCCTGAAGGCCGGATGCAATGAGTTCCTGACAAAGCCCTACAAGCAAGAGGAACTTAAAGAAGTGATAGAAAGACATTTGGAAGAGAAAGATGTGCAAAAGCAGAAATGAGTGCCGGGGAAAGCCGCAACTTGTAAAAGGTAAATATAAAAGGGCCGTATCCTCCCTCCCTTTCGGAGGGCAATGATACGGCCCTTTTCACTTATTCTTTTATTTACGCAAAGATATCGCTTCTTTGGATATATGCTATCACATCTCCTTTATTGACATTGGCGCCTTGCTGGGCACATATTTCCACAACACGACCGGTAAATCCGGTCATCACCTTTTCGTATTCTCCCCAAGGGGTGGAGAGATAACAGAACACCTCGTCATGCTGATACTTGCGTCCGATGAACGGTGCTGCCGACGGCCCTTCTACCGAAACCTCCCAAAGCACCTGTCCTTTGGACGGAGCTATGATAGGGTCTGCTTTGGCCCGTTTCAGTTTCTTTATTTCCTCTTCCGAATATCCGTTCTTCATCATAGATGCATCCTTGACACGTTCCAGTTCATCTTGGAAACGCTTCTTGGCAACACCCGACTTATAGTCACGATATTGCCGGTCGTGCATGGCCAGTTCAAAAAGCTCCTCATCGTCCTCGCCATATTCCCAGCCGTTCTCGTCCATTTCTTTACGGTAGTCGTCCAAAGCGTCCGGATAGTTGGATTGCGGGTCGGTATCGACAAACTCGTAACCTTTGGATTTGGCAAGTTCAATGATTTCAGGAGCCAGTTCGCCCGGCAAGCGGCCACTCTTGCCCAGAATCATGTCCCAGGTATGATTGTCGATCATTGTCCAGCGCTCTTCACCTTTCACCAGTTGCATCACGTTCATCAGCGCCACATTCTTGACGTACTGGCTGAACGGAGTTACCAAAGGCGGATACCCCAGTTTGGGCCATACATATTCCACTTCATCAAAGAGCATCACCAGCAGGTCGTCTATGCTGAGTTCGGGCTGGTTCTTACCTTTCAGTATCATATTGATGCCGGAATGTACACCTTTCAAATCTGCCATCATAGAGCCCATCATGCCGCCCGGAAGCCCGCATTTCAAGAGCAGGGACGACATATGCTTGTTGGTGGGATCCATAAAATAGCCGAGAAAGTCATCTATAAACTCCTGCGTCATGGCACGAGCTTTCATGTAGGCTTTCATGTTGATGTCGGGCACTTGGAAACCCTTATCGCGCAACATTGCCTGTACGGAAATAACATCCGGGTGCACCTTTCCCCACGACATGGGTTCCATGGCCACATCTATGATATCGGCGCCGTTCTCGCAGACTTCGAGGATGGAAGCCATCGAAAGTCCCGGTCCGCTATGCCCATGATACTGTATCAATACGTCGGGATGCCTTTCTTTGATTGTCTTCGTCAGTTCTCCCAGCATCCCCGGACGACCGATGCCCGCCATGTCCTTCAAGCAGATTTCGGGTGCTCCGGCCTCAATGAGTTGGTCGGCTATGCGGGCATAATACTCCACTGTGTGTACAGGCGAATGGGTGATGCAGAGCGTTGCCTGCGGAATCATTCCGGCTTCGAGTGCATAACGGATGGAAGGGATGATGTTGCGCGTTTCGTTCAGTCCGCAGAAGATGCGGGTGATGTCCACGCCTTGCGCATGTTTCACCTTGTACATCAGGCGGCGCACGTCGGCGGGTACGGGATACATGCGCAACGCATTCAGCCCGCGGTCGAGCATATGGGTCTGTATGCCTGCATCCTTGAAGGGTTGGGTAAAGGCACGAACCGCTTTATTCGGGTTCTCGCCATAGAGAAGGTTCACTTGCTCGAAGGCTCCGCCGTTGGTCTCGACGCGGGCAAAGCATCCCATTTCGATAATCAGTGGGGCGATGCGCACCAACTGATCCACTCTCGGCTGATATTTACCGGACGACTGCCACATATCGCGGTAAACAAGACTGAATTTGATTTCTTTTTTCATTGCAATAGGTAATTTACGATTTGTTCATCAGGTTAACTTAGTATATACAAATATAAAGGATTATTCTGACATATAGTCAAAATAACCCTATAATTATTCATTCAAAAGATATGTTTTATATCATTTAGTAAATCGAGCATTAAAAGTTTTCTAATTCTTAATTTATCAAATGAAATCCTTCAATTCCTCCTGCAGCTTCTGTCTTGTGAAGAAGATGCGGCTTTTTACTGTTCCAAGAGGCAGTCCCAGGCGTTCGGCTATCTCGCGGTACTTAAATCCGGAGACGTGCATGGAAAACGGCACTTTATAATCACGTGGCAATGAATTGACGATGCGGTGCATTTCCTTCAGGTCGTAAGCTCCTTCGGTGCTGGCAAAGCCGGAATCTTGCGGCAGGCTCAGGTGGTACAGGTTTTCGGTCTGGTCGACGAACGTCTGCTCACGTACTATCTTGCGGTAGTTATTGATAAAGATGTTACGCATAATGGTGTACATCCAACCTTTAAAATTGGTATCGGGCTCGTATTTGTCTTCATTATCCAAGGCTTTAAGAGAGGTCTCCTGCAACAAATCATTCGCTTCTTCCCGATCGGACGTCAATTTGTATGCAAAGCGAAGCAGTTCTTCTTGCACAGCAAGCAAATCTTTTCTAAAACTGTAAGTGTTCATACTTTGCTAATTTTTTTTATGGTTAATATTCGTTTAGGTTTAGTGGTTGCAAGTATACGGAAATTTCCGAATCAGGAGGGATGGAATACGGGTAGTCTTTGGGGTGAAAACTAACATTTGACAGATATTACCCCCTGTTTTGGCAGTTTTCAGGCCATGCGAAAACAACATAAACGGGCGTGAGAGGTGATTTTAGCGCTAAATTATAGTAATATTACCATAAGATAAATAAAAACAGGCCCTATGAAGAGAAGAGCACAGGTTGGGGTCACAAGAAATGTTTGCCTGTAATGAAAGCACACCGTCATTACAGGCAAACACAAGCACCGGAAAAGGCATCTAAAAGTCAGCTTTCTTTCCCCTCTTCCTCCCCGTCGTTTCCGGAGAGTATGGGCAGACATATCTTATATTTCACAGCAAGGATACGGGTGATGAACACAGACATCCCGCCTATCACCTGGCAACCGTAGGAGTGCATGCCCGCCAGCTCGCATATCCAGTAGGCCGTACCGCCCACCACGCATGCCATTGCATAAATCTCTTTACGGAATATGAGAGGAATTTCATTGATAAAGACATCGCGTATCACGCCCCCCGCAGCTCCGGTAATGCTGCCCATGATGATTGCCACCCAGAAGGGATAGCCCAGAGAGAGGCTCTTGCCCACTCCCACCACCGTAAACAGTGCCAAGCCGATAGTATCAAAGATGAAGAACGTGTTGTGCAGGTGTATGAGGTGCTTCCCGAAGAAGATAACCCACAGCAAGGCCAGTCCGGTACATATCAGATAAATAGGATCTGTCATCCAGCCGGGAGTGACATCCAGCAGGAGATCACGTATCGTACCGCCTCCAATGGCTGTTACGAACCCCACCACATAAGCGCCGAACCAGTCGAAGCGCTTCGCCGAAGCAAGGCGTATGCCGCTGATGGCAAAGGCAAATGTGCCAATAAAGTCGAGTATCTGAACAAATGTAGGCATGAAAGGATTTCTTTTTTTGCAAAGTAACAAATAATTTCCCTAAGAAAATGTATTTTTGTCTCACCAATTTATATGAGCAATGAAAATAACCATCGTATCGGGCGCACGTCCCAACTTCATGAAGATTGCCCCCCTGTGCCGCGCCATAGACGCAGCCAGAGAAGCGGGTAAAAACATATCCTATCGCATAGTCTACACCGGTCCTCAGGACGACACCACTTTGGATGCCTCGCTCTTTTCCGACCTCGCCATGCCTAAGCCCGACGCTTACTTGGGCATCAGCGGACGCGACCATTCGCGGGTGGCGGCTTCCATTATGCTCGCTTTCGAAGAGGAACTCAACGGACATCCCGCCCAAGTAGTGCTGGTGGTGGACGACATGACCGCCACCATGAGCTGCGCCATCGTAGCCAAGAAGCGCGGTCTGAAGGTAGCCCATGTCATTGCCGGTACGCGTTCGTTCGATATGAATATGCCGCGTGAGGTGAACCGCACAATCGTAGACGCCATTTCCGACTACCTCTTCACTGCCGGAATGGTGGCCAACCGCAACCTCAACCAAGAAGGGATGATACCGGAATACATCCACTACGTGGGCAATATACTCATCGACACCATCCGCTACAACCGCCACCGCCTGATGCAGCCGCTATGGTTCTCCACCCTCGGACTGCGCAAGGGAAACTACCTCTTGCTCACCCTGAACCGCCACGACCTGCTGGAAAAGAAAGCCGTACTCTGTTCCCTGATGCAGACGCTGGCAGCGAAGGCTGGCGACATGCCTGTCGTGGCCCCCATGCATCCCTACGTGGAACGCGCCATAAAATCACTGGGGCTTGACATGCCCCACCTGCACATCCTGCCGCCCCAGAGCTATCTGCACTTCGGCTTCCTCATCAACCAGGCCAAGGGCATCGTGACCGACTCCGGCAACATTGCCGAAGAAGCCACTTTCCTCGATGTGCCCTGCATCACGCTCAACACCTACGCCGAACACCCGGAAACGTGGCGTTTCGGAACCAATGAGCTCGTCGGGGAGAACTCCATTGCCCTCTCCGCCGCTCTCGACAAACTGCTGCATGGAGACTGGAAACACACCACCCTGCCCGACCGCTGGGACGGACGTACAGCCGAGCGCATCGTACAGACGTTGATAAACGGAGAAAAGATATAGAAAAGCTCGCGCTCTCTCTTAAGTATCCCTCTTATTCTTTAAAAAATATTTGCTTCTTGATTAACTGCAAATTGCTAACTTTGCAAATTGATTATGAAATGTATGAAACAAATATATAGCATAGCTCTGCTTCTCCTGCTTCTGTTATCCGTCTCCACCGGTGTGTCGGCGCAGATAAAAGGGGTCATAACAGACTCCCTCACCCACGAACCGCTGATGTACATCACCGTACAATATGAAGGAAAAGGCGTGGGAGGCATCTCCAATGCAGAGGGAGAATACCAGGTAGAGACTCGTAAAGGCTGGAATGAGCTGACATTCTCCGCCATAGGTTACATCACCAAAAAAGTGAAATTCGCCCCCGGCACAAAAGTACTCAACGTGGAGCTGGCTCCTGCCGACGTGATGCTCTCCGAGGTTGTTGTCAAGCCCAAGAAAGAGAAGTACTCGCGCAAGAACAACCCTGCCGTAGAGTTCATGAAGAAAGTCATCGAGAACAAGAAAGCCCTGAAGCTGGAGGAGAACGACTATTACCAGTACCAGAAGTACGAGAAGATGAAGATGTCCGTCAACGACGTCACGCCGGAGAAAATGGAGAAAGGCATCTACAAGAAATTCTCCTTCTTCAAGGATCAGGTGGAGGTATCGCCCAAAACCAACAAGATGATCCTGCCCATCTCCATTAAGGAGACCTCCTCCAAGACCATCTACCGTAAGAATCCCAAAAGCGAAAAGACCATTATCGAGGGTATGAACTCCAGCGGCATCGAAGAATTCTTCAATACAGGCGATATGCTGGGCACGATCCTCACCGACGTCTTTTCCGACGTCAACATCTACGATGACGACATCCGCCTGCTGCAACGCCGCTTCGTCAGCCCCATCGGACGCGGAGCCATCAGCTTCTACAAGTTCTACCTCATGGACACGCTCATGGTGGACAAGCAAGAATGCGTCCACCTCACTTTCGTGCCCCAGAACTCACAGGACTTCGGCTTCACCGGACACCTGTACGTGGTGAAAGACTCCACCTACGCCGTAAAGAAAGCCATTATGAACCTGCCCAAAAAGACAGGCGTCAACTTCGTGGAGAACCTCGACATCGTGCAGCAGTTTGAGCAACTGCCCGACAGCAACTGGGTGCTCACCGACGACGACATGACCGTAGAGCTCGCCCTGATGAAAGGCATACAAGGACTGGAAGTGCAGCGCACCACCAAGTACAGCGACTATAAATTCGACGAGATAGAACCCCGTCTTTTCCGCCTGAAAGGGAACGTCATCAAGGAAGCCAACATGCTTGCCAAGAGCGACGAATACTGGGCCAAAGTGCGTCAGGTACCACTCACCAAGAAGGAAAGCTCCATGGACGTATTCATGAACCGCATCGAGCAGATACCGGGCTTCAAATACGTCATTTTCGGTGCAAAGGCGCTGATAGAGAACTTCGTGGAGACGGGAAGCAAGAAACACCCCAGCAAGTTCGACTTCGGACCCATCAACACCATGATCACCAGTAACTACGTGAACGGCACCCGCTTCCGTCTCAGCGGCATGACCACCGGCAACCTGCATCCTCACTGGAGTTTCAGCGGTTACGGGGCCTACGGCACGCGGGACAAGAAATGGTTCTACTCCGGACAGGCTGCCTACTCCTTCAACAAGCGCGAATACGTCCTTTGGGAATTCCCCAAGCACTACCTCGCCTTCCAGTACACCTACGACGTGATGTCTCCCATGGACAAGTATCTGGCAACGGACAAGGACAATATGTTCGTCGGCTGGAAATGGACCACCGTAGACCAGATGTCGTACATGCGCGACGCCACCCTCACCTACGAACTGGAGACCAACACCGGCTTCTCCGTCAAGGCCATGGCACGCCACCGCAACGACCAGCCTGCCGGCATGCTGCAATACTGGAAGAACAACGGAACCACTCCCGGCGAATGGGACGAGAAGAACACACTGGTGCACGACATCACCACCACCGAACTGGGTCTGACCCTGCGTTATGCCCCCGGTGAGACGTTTGTCAACACCAAGCAGCGCCGCGTACCCGTATCGCTGGATGCGCCCACCTTCACCCTTTCGCACACCGTCGGACTGAAAGGCGTGCTGGGCGGCGAATACAACTTCAACCTTACGGAAGCCAGCATCCGCAAGCGCTTCTGGTTCGGCTCATGGGGCAAGCTGGACGTCACAGCCCGCGCTGGCGCACAGTGGAACACCGTCCCCTTCCCGCTGCTGAACCTGCCTATGGCAAACCTTTCATACATCACCCAGAACAACGAATCGTTCAACCTCATCGACAACATGGAATTCCTGAACGACCGTTACGCCTCGCTCGCCCTCAGCTACGACATGAACGGGAAGCTCTTCAACCGCATTCCCCTCATCAAGAAGCTGAAGTGGAGAGAGATGTTCCGCATCCGCGGCATGTGGGGCACACTGACCGACAAGAACAACCCCTACAAAAGCAGCAATTCCGACCTGTTCCTCTTCCCTATGCGCGACGGCATGCCCACCAGCCATGTCATGGGCCATACGCCCTACGTCGAAGCCAGCGTGGGCATCTACAACATCTTCAAGTTGCTGCATATAGAATATGTACGCCGCCTCACCTATACCGACATTCCGGGAGTGAAGAAAGGCGGAGTACGGTTTATGATACTGATGATCTTTTAGCGATTTATGCAACCATTGGCAGAACGTCTCAGACCGAAGACATTAGACGAATACATCGGTCAGAAACACTTGGTAGGACCGGGAGCGGTGCTCCGCAAGATGATTGACGCAGGACGCATCTCCTCCTTCATCCTGTGGGGCCCTCCGGGAGTGGGCAAGACAACGCTTGCGCAGATTATAGCCAACAAGCTGGAAACGCCATTCTACACCCTCAGCGCCGTCACCAGCGGTGTGAAGGATGTGCGCGACGTGATAGACCGCGCCAAGAGCAACCGTTTCTTCTCACAGGCAAGCCCCATACTGTTCATCGACGAAATCCACCGTTTCAGCAAGTCGCAGCAAGACTCGCTGCTTGGTGCGGTGGAGCAGGGTACGGTGACACTGATAGGCGCCACCACCGAGAACCCCTCGTTCGAGGTGATCCGTCCGCTGCTGTCGCGCTGCCAGCTCTACGTGCTGAAATCGCTGGAGAAAGACGACCTGCTGGAACTCCTGCAACGTGCCGTAACGACGGATGTCCAACTGAAAGAACGGCAGATAGAGCTCAGGGAGACTACCGCCATGCTCCGTTACAGTGGCGGCGATGCCCGTAAGCTGCTCAACATCCTCGACCTCGTTGTGCAGTCCGAAGCCGGCGACCCTGTGGTCATCACCGATGAGATGGTGACCGAACGCCTCCAGCAGAATCCCCTTGCCTACGACAAAGACGGCGAAATGCACTACGACATCATCTCCGCCTTCATCAAGTCCATTCGCGGCAGCGACCCCGACGGAGCCATCTACTGGCTGGCACGCATGGTGGAAGGCGGCGAAGACCCCGCTTTCATAGCCCGTCGCCTTGTCATCTCCGCTTCCGAGGACATCGGACTGGCAAACCCCAACGCCCTGTTGCTTGCCAATGCCTGCTTCGACACCATCATGAAAGTGGGCTGGCCCGAAGGACGCATCCCACTGGCAGAGACCACCATCTACCTCGCCACCAGCCCCAAAAGCAACTCCGCCTACATGGCAATCAACGATGCCCTCTCCCTGGTGCGGCAGACAGGCAACCTGCCCGTCCCCCTGCACCTGCGCAACGCCCCCACCCAACTGATGAAACAGCTTGGCTACGGCGACAACTATAAATATGCCCACGACTATCCCGGCAACTTTGTCCGCCAGCAGTTCCTGCCCGACGACCTGAAAGACCACCGCATCTGGCAACCGCAGGACAATCCCGCCGAACAAAAGCACAAAGAAAGGATGCAAGCCCTATGGGGAAAGAAAGGGAATGATTAGGGACAGGAGGCACTTAGCATAAGATTAAACTGTAAGTATTAACACCAAATCACCGATAATCATGAAAATAGTAGTTCTCGACGGTTATGCCGCCAATCCCGGAGATCTTTCCTGGGACGAATTGAAAAGTTTGGGAGAGTGCATTGTTTACGACCGCACTGCACCTTCGGAAGTTCCGGAACGCGCTGCCGGAGCGGATATTCTGCTGACGAATAAAGTTGTGCTCAACGCAGATACCATAGCTGCGCTGCCCCATCTGAAATACATCGGCGTCCTTGCCACCGGATACAACGTTGTCGATATTGCCGCTGCCAAAGAACGGGGCATTGTCGTCACCAACATCCCGGCATACAGCACCCCCTCCGTAGCCCAGATGGTCTTTGCGCACATCCTCAACATAGCCCAGCAAGTGCAGCACTACACCGACGAAGTGCGCAAGGGCCGTTGGAGCAGCAATCCCGACTTCTGCTTCTGGGACACTCCGCTCATTGAACTGCGCGGCAAGAAGATCGGTATCATCGGCTTGGGACAAACCGGCTACAACACCGCCCGCATTGCCATCGGTTTCGGCATGGAAGTGCATGCCTACACTTCCAAATCCACCTTCCAGCTTCCCCCCGAAATCAGAAAGACGGAGCTCGACGAACTCTTTGCCAACTGCGACATCATCAGTCTGCACTGTCCCCTCACCGACTCCACCCGCGAACTGGTTAATGCCGCCCGCCTGAAGCAGATGAAGCCCAACGCCATCCTCATCAACACCGGACGAGGCCCGCTCATCAACGAACAAGACCTTGCCGACGCCCTGAACAACGGCACTATCCTTGCCGCCGGACTGGATGTGCTCTCACAAGAGCCGCCCCGCCCCGACAACCCGCTGCTCACCGCCAAGAACTGCTACATCACCCCACACATCGCATGGGCAAGCGCCGCAGCACGCGAACGCCTCATGCAGATCATGCTGGACAATGTGAAAGCGTTTCTGGACGGGAAAGTGATTAATGCAGTGACAAAGTAAAAACTAATCACTAAACCCTAATCACTAATCCCTAACCACTAATCGCTAACCCCTAAAATCTCGTTTATGGGAAAATCCGCAGTCAAAGGACTCTTGCGTTGGATGCCGGTAGGTGCCACGTGGATGCTGGCTGCCGTTACCATTGCAGCATCCCGTTCCGGACATTATCATCCGGACAACTCTGTGGTGATGCCCCTGCTGGGACTTGCCGTACCGATATTACTGGTGTCCTGCCTGATAACAGCCCTTTGCTGGGCACTGGCACGCAAGAAGTGGGCTATCGTTCCTTTGGCAGCCTTCTTCTTCAACTGGGAATATCTGACGGCAGTCGTCCGGTTCGGTTCCACCGACGATGATGTGCCTGCCACTGCTCCGGCGCCGAACCGGGAAGGCAAGTCCGGCGGCTGCCTCACCGTAGCCACCTACAACGTACATCATTTCGGCAACGAAATCACCGGATACTCCTGCAAGGAAATAGCCCGTTACATGCAGCAGCGTCATGTCGATGTGCTTTGCTTCCAAGAGTTCGGCGACAATCCCCACTTCACGACAGACAGTCTGCGCCGCGCCCTTTCGCACTGGCCCTACGCCCTTATTCCTGCGGACGACTCCATTCGCGGCATTCTCCCCGTTGCCGTATTCAGCCGTTACCCGCTTGCGGGAGGACGTTTCATCACCTACCCACGAAGCTCCAATTGCAGCATGGCGTGCGACATTGTTCTGGGTGCAGACACCCTCCGCCTGCTGAACAATCACTTGCAGACCACCAGCGTCAGTCAGAACCGCAGGAAGTGGGAACGCGAACTCGCCGCCAACGACACCCGCCGCGAAGCGCAAGCCGTACAGGATGCTGCGGAAACCCTGCACGAGAACTTCGTGAAGCGTGCCGCCCAAACCGACAGCATCGTCCGCCTTGTCATCGCCAGTCCGCACCCCGTACTGGTGTGCGGAGACTTCAACTCCCTACCCTCGTCCTACACCTACCGCCAACTGTCCGGAATCCTCCAAGACGGTTTTAAGACAGGCGGACATGGATATATGTACACCTACCGCTACGCCAAGCGCATGCTGCGCATCGACTATGCTTTCCATTCGTCCAAGCTGGACTGCACCGACTATTACTCTCCCGATCTGGATCTGTGCAGCGACCACAATCCGGTGATATTTACGGTGAAATACTAAAGCGCAAAAGGATATACAAAAGAGAAAGAGTATATTAAAAAAGGCTATCCCGGTTTCCCGGAATAGCCTTTACTAAAATATAGAAAAACAAAAAAAATGGCTTTAGAAAGTCAAGCGGATGCCCACTTGTGCATGCCAGCGTGAAGAGATGTCACTCTTGTTGATTTTGGCATTATTAAATGCGTAACCCGGGTTTCTGTTACCATTTTCATCCGTACTCAGGCTTACCACTGTCAGCGGTGACAAGTTGTAGGCAGAGCTGTAGCTTGCGCCCCACTTCTTGTTCAGCATGTTGGCAAAGTTGATGATGTCGAATGTAAATTCCAGTTTGCCCAGTCCTTGAGCGTTGTAGATGGTTTGCGCCAAGTGCAGGTCTATCTCATGTTCCCAGTTGCTCAGGTTGGAGTTGCGTTCGGCATACTGTCCGCGGTGGTTCTTGGCATAGTCGTCGTTGTTCACCCATTCGGTGAAGGCTTTACGGCTGTCTGCTGCGCTCATAATCAGTTTGCCATTTTTATCCTTATTATCCACGAAGTTCATGTTGTCCAGTTCGGCTTCGGTAGGGATGTAAAGCAATGAGTTACCTTTCTGGCCGTCACCGTTGAAGTCGCTGACTTCGTTCATCGTCAGGCTGTAACGGCTACCGGAGAAACCGTTGTAGATAACGGAAATGGTGGTGCTTGTCCAGCCGTTCAGATACTTCGGAGTGGTGTAAGAGAGCTGTGCCATGAGGCGGTGAGGAACATCGAACTTGGAGAAGCCGAGTTCGTTTTCGGAGTTGGTGTCGCGGGAGTAGTTATACTTCCAGTTGGAGTAAGCCACCGAGCTTGTACCGTCATTCACAGACTTGGAACGTCCGAAGGTATAAGATGCCGACATGTCCAGACCGAAGTCGAAGCTCTTCGCCAATGAAGCGGAGAAAGCGTAGGTATAGCCCTTGTTCGTATTTCTCAGGTTCACGATGGAGTAGTAATTGCTCTTGGTCTTGGAGTAGAAAGGAGCGGCAGATGCTTCCACACCGGGGATGGCATATACCTTCTCGCCGTTGTTGTTCAGTGCGAGATTCTCAAAGAACACGTTGTTCATGGTCTTGGAGTAGATACCCTCCAGAGTCAGTTTCACGTCACCCGGCAGGCGTTGTTCCAGTGCGAGGTTGGCACGCAACACTTGCGGATACTTGAAGCCTTTGTCTACGGTAACGATGTCCGGTCTCAAAGCTCCGGTTTCCACCGATGTGGCTGCACCCATAGGATCTTTGGCATATTGTGCCAGTGAAGGGGCCGTATTGGTGTGGTTGTTGCCTTGTTTGGGTTCGATGGTAGTACCCATGGACTCCATACCCGTATTGTTGTAGGCATTGGACAGCCATACAAAAGGCACACGTCCGGTGAAGATGCCCACACCGCCGCGGATCAGTGTCTTGTGAGAGTCGTCCGTATACCAGCGGAAGCCTACGCGCGGAGAAACCAGCACTTTGGCGCCCGGCATTTCGCCTACGCGCGATGTGATGTCGTTGTCGGCAGCGAATGTATTGAAGGCTTCGTTCGTTGTGGGGTCGTTGAAGAGCAAGGGGATGTCAAAGCGGATACCGTAGGTCAACTCAAGGTTGGTGTTGATGTTCCACTTGTCCTGTGCATAGAAGCCGAACTGTCCCGACTTCATGATGGGGGCGTAGCGGAGGTCACCGCCTGTCAGTTCGGGGTTGGTGTACTTATACGTATATTTATAGGGTGCATCGTTCAGGAAGTTGTCCAAAGAGTTGAAGTACCATGAACCGTTTACGGCCTGAATGAAGAGGTTGCTCATGCGGTAGATTTCGTTGTGCGTACCGAAGGTCATCGTATGGCTTCCCAAATACCATGATAGGTTGTCCTCGAAAGTATAGATGTCCTGATCCAGTTTGTTGGCTCCGGAGGAGAATTCCGTACCGATGTTGGCGGTGATGTTGGTTTTGCCGTCGTTTCCTTTCACGTTTTCAATCTGTACGGTGGGTCCCTGATAGGCCACTTCGCGGTTGTCGCGAACGAAGCTGGCCGAGGCGCGGAACTCGTTGTAGAGGTTCTGTCCGAGGCGTGAGTTCAGTTCGGCAACGATGGAGTTGGTCTTGTTGTTCATGCGGTAGCCGCTGTTGTTGAACACGTAGGAGTATGCTCCGGGAGAGTAGTTGTCATCGAAGGAGTTGTTGTGCTGGTAGCGCAGTGCCAGTTTGTGGTCCTGATTGATGTTCCAGTCCACACGTGCCAGCAAGCCGAAGGACTTGCGGTCTACGTCGCGCTGTGAGTAACCCTCGTCGATGCCTGTATATTCCTTGTATTTATCGGCAATCTGCTTGGCTGTGGCCGAAGTGAGGTAGGAGTTGATGTATCCCGGATAGATGCTGGCGGGATAAGACTCTTTCTGTGCTTCGGCGCTTACGAAGTAGAACAGTTTGTCCTTCACGATTGCTCCGCCCAGTGTGCCGCCGAAGGTGCGTGTGAACTGCTGTCCGAGTTCGCTCTTGGCATAGTCGCGTACGGCGCTGTACTTGCCATACATGAACTGGTTGTTGAAGTAGGTGTAGGCCGATCCTTTGGTGGTGTTCGTACCCTGCTTGGTGATGGCGTTGATGCCGCCGCCTGTGAATCCGCTTTGGCGAACGTCGAAGGGTGCTACTACTACCTGTATTTCCTGAATGGCATCCATTGAGATGGGGTTGGCTCCGGTCTGTCCTCCGTTGGTTCCTGAAGAGGCAAGGCCGAATACGTCGTTACTCACCGTACCGTCTATCTGGAAGCTGTTGTAGCGGTTGTTGGAGCCTGCAAACGTCATACCGCCGATTTTGGAAGGCATGGCAAAGGGCATGTTCTTCACGATGTCGTAGACGTTGCGGTCTACGGTGGGTGTGTTCTCAATCTTTCCCAGGGAGAAGTTCTGTCCGGCTCCGGCAGCGGCTTTGGCTTCTGCCACCACCACTACTTCGTCCAGCAGTTCCGAGCTGGGAGTCAGTTTCACGTTCTGTGTATAAGTGTTACCCAGTTCCAGCATGATGCCCGTAAAGGCGGCACTTTGATAGCCCACGTAGGACACTGTAAGTTTGTACGGGCCGCCGGTACGCATACCTTGCATCGTATAGCGTCCGTCCACGTTGGTGACAGCGCCATACTGTGTGCCCGAAGGTTCATGAACAGCTATAACCGTCGCTCCGATTACAGTTTCATTCTGTTCGTCGGTCACCTTGCCGCTAATGGCCGAGGTGGTGACCTGTGCATTTACGCCCATAGCCGCCAAGACCAGCATCAGCGTAAAAATAACTCTCATTCTTTTTAACATAATTGTTTCTAATTGGTTTTTGAAAAATGTTATATTTCTTAAAACACTTGCAAAGGTACGCAAAAATATATGTAAAAGCATTACAATTCTGCTACATTTTTTAAGAAATTATTCTGAAGCAGAAAGATGTATTATATAATAAGGTGTAACGGAAAAGCAGCGGAAGAGAAGTGCACCGTATGTAAGAGCAGAAGCAGAAGTTCACTGTATGCAAGGCATGAGGGAAGAGCAGAAAGAGAAGTGCACCGTATGCAAGGCATGACGGAAAAGCGGAAGCAGAAGTTCGCTGCAATGAAAAAAAATTAAATACCTTTGCCGCCTTTATTCTAAAAACAATTTATTATGATGGAAACTAAAAAAAAGAAGGCTGGGCATATCTGAAGCATGTCAGAAAAGCCATGGAGTGTATCAAAACCGTAACCGACGGGAAGTATGAGGTGAGCGACGAAGCCTATCACACACTGAAGCGTATAGTGAAAAACTGCGAGAAGCTGATTAAGGCCTACGAAAAAAAGCTGGAACAGAGGGAAAAAGAGCGGGAAAAGTCCCTGAATCGTTAACAAAGCACAAATAACGGCCAAAACGATGTTTATACATATTTACAAAGGCAAAGTGTTGCAGCACACCGCAATAGGTGTCGTAAAGTGTATAAACAGGACAAAGCATCTATCTTATTTTCAGTACATTTGCGGTAATAAACATTGAACGGACATATTCTCTCCCTCCGCCATAAATTGCAAGCGGCGGGAGCAGAAGTCTGCTTCAATAAGTATTCATTTTATAAAAACAAGACATGGCAATTACATGTACGGAAGGAGAAGTGAAAATCTCCGAGTTCGGCTCAGTCCGAAGCAAACAATCACAGACCATCAGTCTGCAAGAGTATGTAAACAAAGTGCGTAGCAACACATTCAAGGCGCAGGTGGAGGAATACCGCCGCCTTGCCGCCCTGCCGGGGCATGAAGCCGAAGCGCAAAGGGTGAAGGACGGGATGCCCTGCATCGTACCCGCCGGAGTGTGCAGCGGCGGACACGCAGTGAAGAACCTCGTCAAGCACAGCGGACTGCTCCAGATAGACATGGACCACACCCTGCTGCGCACCACCGAAGTGTGCCGGCTGCTCTGCGAACTGCCCTACGTGACAGTGGTGCACAAGAGTTTCTCGCAGAACGGCGTACGGGCGTTTGTACGCGTGGCAGCCGAAGATGTGATGCGGAACTATGAGCAACTTTATGCCGCCGTAGGCGAAGCCGTCAGCCGGCATGCCGCACACAACTACGACTCCAAATGCAAGATCCTGACACAGCCCAGTTTCTATTCGTGGGACGCAAATGCGTATTACAACCCTGATGCAGAGACTTTCAGGATGCAGTGGGGAGAAGAGACGGCTCCTGAAACGGGAACAATTTCAGAAACAGCAGCAGATGCAGGAGGAGCTGTTTCAAGAGGAATAATCTCAGAAGTGACAGACTCAGGAAAAGCTGTTTCAGGAGGAGCAATCTCAGAAGTGACAGACTCAAAAAGAACAGACTCAGGAGTGACAAACTCAGAAAAATCAGTCTCAGAAAAATCAGTTTCAGGAATAGCAGCATCAGGAACAGCAGTTTCAGGAACAGCAGTTTCAGGAACAGCAGTTTCAGGAACAACAGCTCCCGGTTTTCTGGTGCAATTCCTCAACGACTTTGAGCACCGCAACCCCTTCCGTCGTGGCGAGCGAAACGACCTTGCGTTGAAGCTGGGTCGTGTGTCTCGCAGTAAAGGTTTTTCAAAAAAGGAGTTGGAAGAAGTTATCAGCCTCTTCATCCGCCGCTATGCTGCAACCGATTTCACAGCCGAAGACATCCGTCAACGTATAACCGCTGGTTATCAATTCATTGACTCCCTTCCGCAAAAAACGGAAATTCCCGGCGAGGGTTCAAATAGGGTTCATTTCCCTTATGACCCCGCCGAGCCGCCCGATGCGGGCTCCGAAGAAGAAGATTTGTTGGAAAAAAACAACGAACTTCGTGCCCAGTCTCCCTACATTCCCGACAGCGCATACAGCGGTCTGCCCCAATTCCTGAAAGACTGTGTGCAATACGCTTCCGACCCGCGCGAACGCGACATCACGCTGCTTGGCAGCCTTAACTGTTGCAGCGCCCTCTTCCCCGGTGTCAGCTTCTTCTACAAGAACGCCCTCTACTCTTCCCACTTCTACCATGCTCTCGTGGCAAACGCAGCAGCCGGAAAGGGCGTCGTGGCATTCATCCTCAGCCTGCTCGATGCCACCCAGGAATATTACGACCGCCAGCGTCGCGATCAGAAGAAAGCCTTCGAGAAAGCCCAAATGGCATGGGAAGCCGAAGTGCATCAGGCACTGCGCGAACACCGTTCTCCCGACTCCGACAAGAAGCCCGAAGAAACCAAAGCCAAATACCTGAAGACCTCCTCCACCACCAGCAAGAGCCGTCTGCTGGAGCAGCTCGCCACCAACGGCGAACTCGGCTGCCACATGTCGTCCACCGAAATCAACACCCTCATCTCCTCGCTCGCACAGGACTACGGCAAGTATGAGGACATCCTCTGCAAGGCTGCCCACCACGAGGAAATCTCACAGTCGTACAAGATAGACGGCGACCCGATAGTCGTTCCCCGTCCCCACCTGGCACTCATCATGTCCGGCACACCGGAGCAGTTCACCGGCTTCTTCCGCAGCCACGAAAACGGTCTGTACAGTCGTTTCCTCATCTACACCCGCCAGCTCAACCCCCATTGGGAGACGTGTGCCCCCGGCGAAGGCCGCGTGGATCTGCGCGAGCACTTCCATACGCTGGGAAAGAAACTCTTCGAAATGCACAAGTTGCTGCTGGAATCCCCCACCCTCGTCACCTTCACCCCCGGACAGTGGGAACGCCATACGCAACAGTTCGGCGTATGGCTCAAGTCGGCCCTGGTGGAAGGAAAGGAGTTCCCCACCAGCATCGTCTTCCGTCATGGACTGCTTGCCATGCGCCTCGCGTCCATCCTCACCATCTTCCGCAAGTGGGACGACTACCGCTATGCCAAGGAATACTGCTGCACCGATGCCGACTTCGACACCGCCATGCAGATTATAGCCACCGTCATTGAGCACAGCCTGCTGCTGGGCACTTCGCTGCCCGACACCGGACACCCGCCGGTAGCCATGCGTAAATTCCACCAGTTTGAAGACGTTCTCAAGAAATTACCGAGGATTTTTTCTTACATCGACTTCATCAATGCCGCCAAAGAACTCGGCATATCTGTGTCCACAGCCAAACGTTACCTGAGAAAGGCAGTTGAACAAGAACTCGTTGTGAAACAGAAAGATAAGTACCGAAAACGCAGAAAAAGGCAAGGTAAACAGGGGCTATAAGGAAATGAACCCTAAATGAACCCTCGCCCCGACAATTCGACGGGCGGGGGCTCTTTGGAAAAATAAAAACAACCTCATTTCCGCAACTCTTTTATCCTCTCATGACACGACAGTTTTTTTGCGAT
>ERZ824522.663-NODE-663-length-30657-cov-8.707307_pt1 | contig 30657 bp, 36 predicted proteins | sample MGYA00519935_ERZ824522 | MGnify/ENA primary metagenome ERZ824522 (study PRJEB31778, sample SAMEA3449160) | human gut metagenome | biome: human gut; feature: human-associated habitat; material: faeces | place: United Kingdom | collected 2010/2012 ...
GTGCCAGTACAAAAGCCTTCTAGGCGCAGAGCAAACCACCCGTTTTACGGGTGGTCATGATTTTGAAAACTTACAGAGATATATGTACTAAAATCAAAATGTATCATTTTTTGGTTTACTACATAGCAGAGAGGAAGTTTTATGGAAATAATTATTGTTAATGTTATGTTTAAAAACTTATTTGACAGTTATAAATTTTGATCCTATAATTTAATAGTAGATTATAAAATTATAGGAGGAATGATTGTATGTGGCTAATATTTGCAACAATAACCATTTTACTATGGGGTGCATCAGAAACTATATTTAAAAAAGTTTCTACAGCGGAAAAACATAGTGTATTAAAACTAATTTCATATAATGGTATAATTTTGGGAATATGTGCAGTAATTTTTATGGTAATTACAAAAACACAAATAAATTTTCAAATAATAAAAACATATTTACCAGTAGCTCTAATATATATTGCATCAATGTTTTGTACATACAAAGCAATGACTCTTGTAAAAGTTTCAATTTTATCGCCATTACAAAATTCATCTTGTGCTATAACAACAATATTATGTATATTTTTGTTAAAACAAGAAGTGGGAATACCACAAATAATATCTATTGCAGTAATTATAATAGTAATGATTTTACTATCAATAAATAAAGATGAAGTTTTACGTTTAGAGTCTGGTGATAAAGAAGCAGATGAAAGAAACGCAAAAAAAGCATATTTATTATATCTAAAAGGAATTACGTTTGCTCTTGGATATTGGCTTTTAGATGGTATAGGTTCATTTATGGATGACTATACATTAGAAGCAGAGTTATCAGCAGAGCAAGTAATTATTACATATTCTTTTATATATGCAGTAATAGGAATTATTTGTGCAATTATAGTGAAAAATAAAGAAAAAGGTTATAAATATATAGATATTAAAAATAATAAATTAAAATTATTAGGAACTTTATTAGAAACAGCTGGACAGTATACATATATTTATGCTTTTGCATTTGGCGATGCAGCTATAGCTTCACCATATATTGCAGCATATAGTATAGTAACTGTTATATTATCTAGAATTTTCTTAAAAGAAAAATTGAAAAAGAAACAATATATATTAATAGGAATAATCTTAGTAGCATTAGTAACACTTTCAATATAGTAATAACAAGAAAATATAATCAGTAAAAACATAGTTTAATATTTTAAAATAATAAAGATAAGAGCATCTTATACGTTGTGTAGTATAAGATGCTCTTTGAGGTATTGTGAAATTATTCTTTCTGTGCGAAACTAGAAATAGAATTAAACTGGTCTAGAGTTTCGCAATACTTTTTAAAACGACTGTCATTTTCGGCAGGTGGAATAATCGAAATATGAAGTAGCATTTTATCATTCAATTTTTTTACGGTAAATACAAAGTTTGCGAGTCCTAACGAATGCAGATAGTTAAACTTACTACAAAAATTAGGGATTTTTAGACTTTCAATTTGCCTAACTACAGTAAATTGAACAGAAACTGTAATCTGTCTTCCGATTGCCGTTATTGAAAGTAAGTTATTTGATATAGTTAAAAGTTTTTTTATTTTAACCATATTCAATAATTCTAACACCGGCTTCAATCCGTTGAATGGTTTCACTAGTGAAATTATAAAACTTTCTTTGTCACTATCAATATAGCTATCATTTGTACACTCAGAAGAACAAATGAAACTATCTTGAAGTGAAATTATAAACTGATTAGAAGATTCCTCATAATTAAAACTTAGAATACATTCTTTAAAAAGAGCGTTCCATGTTAAGAGTAAACTTTCATCAACTTCTGAAGATGTTTTTAAAGAAACCTCAAATGCAGGGAAAGATTCCCTAGCTCTATACACATAGATTGATAATCTATCTTGTGTAAATTTAAAATTGAAACCATTCTTCAATTTTGGATTTGCTAAGGCATTTAATGCCTTGCAAATTGCCGTAATAACAGTTGTGTCTTCTTCTGCTATTTTTAGCCGAAGTTCTTTTGTGTTAGCCATAAAATTTATACCTCCTTTTTTCAACTTAACCTAATGGCCATACATTTAGTATACTACAAAAAGCAGATAAAGTAAACATAAAACATAAAAGCAAAAACTAACTATATTGATAAACTGTAAAAACATATTAGATAACGAAAAAAGCAAATAGATAAGAAAATAAACAACTAAAATTCTTTGATTAATTATAAAAAACGTGATATACTAAGCAAGAATAAATTTTACCTAGGAGGTATGAGAGATGTTTAAAAAACGGAAAGCACAATTGTGCTATACTACATGTGAGGAAAATGGTTTTATGAATATAACCATTTTATCAAAAGGACAAGGAAGAGAAGAAAAATCTATTACCTTGGATGGAATGATCCGGTTAAGTACGACTTTAGACTATTTGGTTGATACCAATGCTAAACAGTATGTTTGTTATATGCATTATACAACCAGATGTAAAAAGACGGATGAAGACCAGAAATTATTTCATAATTACGATTCCAACAAACCTATATATATGGGGTGGTCAAAGAATGTTCCAAAAATCGGACAAAACATAATTGCTTATGGGGTTTCATCAAATGATATAAATGATGAAATTACTACAGGGAAAAAAGCTGAAGAAAAGCCTGCATGCTTTACTGTAAACGCTGTAGTATACCAGTATGAAAATGTTTATGTATGTGATGTGGATTCTAAAATAATTTTGGCTGTTGAAGTTGTAAGATAATAAAAAAGTGGTTTTGTTATAGTGCATAAATGCATTGCAATGGCACAAATATAAAGAAATAAGAGTCCCAGAATAAGAAAAATTCTGGGACTCTACTATATATAAATTAATTTGAACAGGGATTTTAAGGACTGTCCCCGAATCCCGATTTAATTAATAAAAAATTAAGAAAATCTAAATTGATATAGTAATAATGTAGTGGTATAATTCTAAAAAACTGAAAAGAGTGAAAAAAAGTGGAAAGATATAATCCAGACTATAAAAGTGGTCTAAATGCTAAACAAGTAAATAAAAGAAAAGAAGAAAATTTAATCAATATAGATACAACGGTAAAGACAAAAAGTGTAAAGTCAATTATTGTATCAAACTTTTTTACATTGTTTAATATAATGAATTTTATATTGGCGTTATTAATATTTTTTGTAGGGGCGTATAAAAATTTATTATTTATAATAATTGTTATACTAAATACTCTTATTAGTACAATTCAGGAGATTTATTCTAAAAAAACAATAGATAAATTATCACTATTAGCGCAAACAAAAGCAAATGTAATAAGAGATGGGAAAAAAGAGAAAATTAGTAGTTTTGAATTAGTACTAGATGATGTAATTGAATTAAATGCAGGAGATCAAATTCCTACAGATAGTGTTATTTTAAATGGAAAAATAGAAGTAAATGAGGCTTTATTAACAGGAGAACCGGATAATATAGAAAAAGAAAAAGGTGATAGACTGTTATCTGGAAGTTATTTAGTTAGTGGAAAATGTTTTGCTAAAGTAGAACATATTGGTAAAGAAAATTATATAGCCAAGATATCTAATGAAGCAAAGTCGAAGAGAAAAGTAAATTCAGAAATAATGAATTCTCTAAACAAAATAATAAAGATAATTTCTTTTGCAATAATTCCAGTAGGAATATTGTTATTTTTTAATCAGCTAGATTTACAAGGAAGTGACTTTAAACAAGCAATAGTTAGTACAGTTGCAGCTTTAATTGGTATGATACCTGAAGGTTTGGTTCTGCTAACAAGTACAGTATTAGCAGTTAGCGTAACAAGACTTGCTAAAAAGAAAGTATTAGTACAAGAATTATACTGTATAGAAACTTTAGCTAGAGTAGATGTGCTATGCTTAGACAAAACAGGAACAATTACAGAAGGAAAAATGAGTGTAGACAAAATAATTCCACTAAATAATCACACAGAAAAAGAAGTACAAGAAATATTATCAATATTGGGAACATATTCAGAAGATAAAAATTCTACAATAGAAGCTATAAGAGAAAAATTTACAACTAATAAAAAATTAAAAGTAGAAAGAAGTATGCCATTTAAATCTTCTAATAAATGGTCTGGAATTAGTTTAAAAGATGTGACTTATGTATTAGGAGCTCCAGAAGTCATAGGTGAAAATAAAAAAGAAATAGAAAAATATATATCTGAATATAGAGTAGTTGCTATAGGAAAAAGTGCTGAAAAGTTAAATAATAAATTACCAGAAAAAATAGAAATTGTAGGATATATATTAATATCTGACATAATTCGTAAAAATTCTAAAGAAATATTAAACTATTTTGAAAAACAAGGTGTAGCAATAAAACTAATTTCTGGCGATAACCCAATAACAGTTTCTAATATAGCAAAAAAAGCAGGAGTAAAAGATTATGAAAATTATATTGATGCTAGAACTTTAAAGACAGAAGAAGACATAAAGAAAGCAGCTATAAAATACACAATATTTGGAAGAGTAACTCCAGAGCAGAAAAAGCAAATTATACTTGCATTAAAAGAAGAAAAGCATACAGTTGCAATGACAGGTGATGGCGTAAATGATGTATTAGCATTAAAAAATGCAGATTGTAGTATAACTGTTGCAAATGGAAGTGAAGCAGCGAGAAATGTATCACAGTTAGTACTATTAGATTCAGACTTTAAGTCTATGCCGAATATTGTAGATGAAGGAAGAAGAACAATAAATAATATACAAAGATCTGCTACATTATTTTTAGTAAAAACAATATATGCAACAATGCTTGCAATATTATTTGTATTTGTAAATATGCCATATCCATTTATTCCAATTCAATTAACTTTAATAAATCTAGTTGTAACAGGTATACCATCTGTAATTTTAGCACTAGAGCCAAACAAAGAAAGAATAAAGGGTAAATTTATAATAAATATAATAAAAAGAGCTTTACCAACTGCGTTAACTGTAGTTACAAATATAATTATTATAGGAATAATTAGTAAAATATATAACATAGATGAAATGAACTATTCTAGTGTTTGTGTTGTTGTAACAGCAATAACAGGATTTATTTTATTATTTAAAATATCTAGACCATTTACTATAAGTAGAACAATACTATTTATAGGAGTAATTACAATTTTTTTAGTAGGCATAACACTATTTAAAGGTATATTTAGTATAAATTTAGATTTAAGTAATATTATACCAATAATAATTTTAGGAGTTGCTTCTATTTTTGTTGGAATAGTATATAATGTTATTTCGAATAAAATTTTTAAAAAAGTAGAGAAGAGGATGGCAAATGATTAATAAAGAAGACGTTATACAAAATGCAGATAATAAAGAGTTTATATTAAAAGCAATAGATGAAGATGCAACATTAATAGAATTTGCAAATGATGAAATAAGAGATAATAAAGAAATTATGCTAGAAGCAATTAAAAGAAATGGAGAAGTGCTAGAGTTTGCAAGTGATAGATTAAAAGCAGATAAGGAAGTTGTACTTACAGCAGTAAAAGAAGTGGGCTGGGTTGTGTGTTATGCATCACAAGAGCTAAAAGCAGATAAAGAAATAATTTTAGAAGGTTGCAAAAAAGATGGACAAGTGTTGTATTATGCAAGCAAAGAATTAAGAGATGATAAAGAAGTAGTGCTAGAGGCTGTAAAACATAAAGGGATAATAGTAAAATATGCAAGCAAAAGGTTATTAGAAGATACAGAAGTTATAATAGCAGCATTAACTCAAAATAAAAAAGCAGAAATATTTATACCAATAGAATTTAGAGAAAAAGAAGAAGTAAAAGCAGCTTTTGCAAGTGAATAAAAAATAAACATCTATAATTATAGATGTTTATTTTTTTGGAAAATTTATATTTTTAAAAGAGATGAAGGAGTACATTACTTAGATTTAAATAGAACTGCTATTAATTTAACTCTTAAGCATATTTTTAGTAAAACATATTGACAACTGTTATATACTGTTATATATTAGGTATAACAGTGAAAAAGGAGAAGGAAATGAATATTATTATTAGTAATAGCATTGGAGAGCCAATATATGAACAAATAAAAAAAGCAATAAAACAGGCAATATATTCTAACGAATTGAAAGAAGGAGAAATATTACCTTCAGTAAGAGTAATGGCAAACGATTTAAAAATAAGCTTTCTAACTGTTAAAAAGGCATATGACGATTTAGAAATAGAAGGATTTATAAAAACAGTTCAAGGCAAAGGAAGTTATGTATTACCTAAAAATTTAAATCTTTTAAGAGAAGAGAAATTAAAAGAAATAGAAAACCATGTAGTTTCAATTGTTAAATTATCAAGAATTTATAATATAACAGAAGATGAAGTAATTAATTTAATAAAAATTATGTTTAAGGAGGATTTTTAATGGAAAATAATATAGAAGTTAAGAACTTAAATAAAGAATACGAGGGTTTTAGCTTAAAAGATATTAGTTTTAATATACCTAAAGGGAGTATTGTTGGGCTAATAGGAGAAAATGGAGCAGGAAAAACAACAACAATAAAGTCAATTTTAAACATTATAAAATCAGATGGAGAGATAAGAGTTTTTGGCAAAGACATAAAAAAATATGAAAAAGAAATCAAAAAAAAATTAGGTGTTGTATTAGATGAAAGTTTTTTATCAGAATACTTAACTCCTAAAAAAATAAACTGTATTATGAGTAATTTTTATGAAGACTGGAATAAAACACAATTTGAAGATTATATTAAAAATTTTAAATTACCAGAAAACAAGATGATTAAAGACTTTTCTAGTGGAATGAAAATGAAATTAAAAATTGCAACAGCTATTGCACATAATCCCAAAATATTAATATTAGATGAACCAACTAGTGGGTTAGACCCAATAGTAAGAAATGAGATATTAGATATTTTTAGAAAATTTATAGCAGAAGATGAACAAAGGTCTATTTTAATTTCTAGTCATATAACAACAGATTTAGAGCATATTTCAGATTATATTATGTTCATAAAAGATGGAGAAATAACACTTAATTTACCAACTTCAGAAATACTAGAAAATTATGGAATTGTTAAATGTGACGAAAATACTTTTAACAATATAGAAAAGCAAGATATTAAATATTATAAAAGGGAAAAATACCAATATGAAGTATTAGTAGATAACAAAGATTTAATAAAAAGAAAATATAATATAGCTACTATAGATAAAGCTTCTATAGAAGATATAATGTTATTTTACATAAGAGGGAAAAATAAGTGAAAGAAATTTATGGATTAATCAAAAAAGGTGCACTAAATTTAGGAAGTTATAAAATGTCTATTTTTATGATGCTTGTGTGCGTATTAATTATAGGAAGTATTGGTCAAAATACATGTACATATATTCCAATAATAATGGCTACTATGGCTGGTATGATAGGATTATCTACATTTAGTTATGATGAAATTTCGAAATCTGAAAATTATATTTTGTCTTTACCAATTAGTAAGAAAGAATTAGTAATAGAAAAATATATATTTTCAATAATTATTGCCATTTTAGGTGGTTTAATAGGATTTTTAATAACACCAATTTTTACAAATATTTTAAATAATATAAGATCAGATATAACTTTAAATGTTGACTATAAAGTTTTATTTATAACAACTTTATGTGGAATATTTGGAATTTCACTTATAATTTCTATACAAATTCCTAGTATATACAAATGGGGAGCAGAAAAAGGAAGAATTCAAATGTTTGTAATAATTTTTATAATAATTATTATGGTTGCAGGAATTGTATATGTGTTACTAAAAACAGGCTTAAATATTAATTTGGTAAATATTAATAATTTTTTTAATAAATTTGGAATTGTAATACTTTTAACATCTTTAATAATTATGTATTATATTTCTTACAAAATTTCGTATAAAATCTTTTTAAAGAGTAGAAAATAAAAAAGCGAACCTAAGATTTTCTAACAAATGTAAATTCTAAGAAAATCTAAGGTTCATTATAATTATTTAGTACACAAACTTCTCCTACTATATAAAAAAAGCCATGGAACATAGTATTCCATGGCTATAATAAACCTGAAACTAGTATACCTAAATTGTCATGATAAATTTTGCTAAATTGGCTTAAAGGTAAAGGATTAGTTCCTTTTCCAACTTCTATAGTAAAAGCTGGTTTATTAAAAGTCTTTATAAACCAATCTCTTAAACCACCAAAAGATGAATTGTATGGGGTATCTTCAAGTTCATATCCACTAACATGTGCAAATTCTTTTGCAAGTTCTAAAGAATTTTTAGGCAAAAAGTCTTTATATTTCCAATAAATTACTTCACCTTGTGAGTGAAAACACAAACATAAAGAAAAATTTTTTATTAATATGAAATCGTATATACTTTTTGACTCTGGTTCAGAAAGAGGAGAAGGTCCAGCAAAGTCCCTTGGTGAGTAACTTGAAAAACCGAAATTAGTTTTTATTTTTTTACCTGTTTCCCAATCAGCAGGAAATTGAGAGTTTAAATCCACACCTGTGAGCTTTCGTAATTTCCAACATAAATAATAAAAATAAAATATTAGCAATACTTGTTATATTTACAAATAATTGGAGTAAACAAAAAGAAAAAATGAATTATTTTGTAAAGTATATTCATGTAAATAAGGTAAGAGAAGAATTTATAAATGCAGTATTTAAAGAAGATTTACTTGAGTTATATAAAGAAAAAGATCTTGCTAAAAAGAATATAAAGGAAAGTAAAATAATAGAAAGATTGTAAAAAGGTATATCAGATAAAAAAAGTATTAAAAGATATATTACAATATGAAAAAGATTATGCTAATAAAAAAATTATGAAAACAATAATAAAGGATAAAGCAATAAATACATCCAATGGTTCTAAGTTTTATTGGAAAAATGAAATATAATAATTATTAAATATGAAATTAAAAAAAAATTTGTAGTAAAACTTAAGAAATTGTGATAAAATATATATACTATAAGTAAAAGAAAGGTTGTGAAAATTATGCAAATTACAACTCAAGAAGTAGAGAAAACATTAAATAAATATGAAGACATAGACGAGCCAATAGTAGTAAAAAGAGATAATAAAACAGATGTAGTAATTCTAAGTATGAAAGAATACAAAGAAAGATTGCAAGAATTAGAAATTATTAAACATTTAAAAAAATCAGAAGAAGATATAAAAAATGGTAGAACAACACCAGCATCAGAATTTTTTAAAGAATTGAGGGCAGAATATGGATATTAGTAATCAGTACCAAGTTGAATTTACTGATGAATGTAAAAGAGAAATTAGAAAAATATATAATTATATAAAAGAAGATCTATATGCAGAGGAAGCAGCACAAAATTTAATGATAAAAATAGAAGAATTTACAAGTAATTTATCATATGCACCAAGAATATATGCAGAAATAGATAAATACAAAGGTACAGATAGAATTTATAGAAGAATGGTTATTAACAGTTATGTGATACTATATACTATTGACGAAGAAAATAAAAAAGTATATGTGTCACATATGTACTATAGTGGTAGTGATTACATAAATAAGATATAAAATTTTAGAGTATTTACAAAAAGTAGATGTTCTTTTAATTTACAAGAAGAGGAGAAATGTGGAGTTCCAACAAAGGAGAAAAGAAATAAACAGAATTGTTTATGCTACCTCAATTATTTATAATAATTATATAAAAAACAATACAAATCAACTTGTTGCAGTATGTTTTAAAAATGGAGATATAATGACAGCTGAAGAATCATTAAAACAAGGAAAAACAACAAAAGAATTATTAGATAAATATGGAGTAGAATACATTAAAAGAGAAAAATAAGAGCTAGGCAGGTAATGAGTTGATATTACCTGTCTTTTAATATACAATTATTATAAAACATAGTAAATTTTCAAGAAGAAAGTATATAAAAAAATAAAAAAATTGCAACTTTTTTGAAAGCTACTGTTCTATATATATGAAAGCAGGTAAAAAATGGAGAAGGATTTAGATAAAAAATTATATAATGATTATTTAAATGGTGAAAAACAAGCATTTGAATATATTTACAAAAAATATAAAAGTAAAATTGAATATTTCATTTATAATATAGTAAAAGACTACTCAAAAGCAGAAGATTTGGCACAAGAAACTTTCATTTATGTTATGCAAAATAGAATGAAAGAAAATACATCTTTTAAATACTATATATATTTAGTTGCAAAAAGTAAAGCCTATAATTATATAAAAGTAGAAAAAAGGAGAAATGAAATAACAGAGAGCTATTTTTCAAATAATAATGAACCAATTGAAAAAGATGTATTAGAAATTATAACAAAAGAAGAAAGCAAAAAAGAATTATTAAGTAGTATAGAAAAATTAGATGAAAAATATAAAAATGCAATATATTTAGTTAACATTGAAGGATTATCATATGAAGAAACTTCAAAAATATTAGAACAAACTCTCCAAAACACAAAATCTTTAGTACATAGAGGAAAGAAACAGTTAAGGAAAATCCTGCTAAAGAAAGGATTTGATGAAATGAATAAAGTTTTAAAAGTATGTATTTTAATTCTTTGTATTACAATAAGTTTAACAGGAATAGCATTTGCAGGAGCTACAATTTATAATACATTTATAAAGAAACAAGATAAAATGGAAACAAGAGGTTTATTTGATGATGGTAGGGGCTATACAGATTATGAAACAGACTTAATGGCAAACGATATGAATTGGCAAGATGATGTAAGATTATATTATAGAACAATAACAAATTCAAAAGATTATGAAAAATATAAATTACGAATATCAACATTTCCAGAAGTATCCGAAATTAATTTTGGAGAAAATTTTATTGTAATTATTGCTAATGAAAATTACAGAAATTTAGATGAAATAGATATGGAAATTATAAATGTTTATACAGATGACTCTACAACAAATATTGTAATGAAACAAAAAGAAAATCCAAATATGAATGATATGACAAATGTATGGTATGCTATTATAGATAAATCACAATTAAAAGATAATGTAAAAATAATAATAGAACATAAAAAATTTGATAATGATAATATCACAGAAATTTCAAACTTACCATTAAATTATACTGTGGATTCAGCAATAAAAGATGGTTGTTTTACCTTGAAAAATAATAAGGTGGTTTCTAATAATGAAAAACAGTTAGATGAGTTCATAGAAAAAACAGAAAAAGGAGAAAAAAGCTTTATAAGAGTTTATAATAAGTACAATGAAGAAATTACAATAACAGATGTAAATTTTGAAAATGGAATATATTTTACAGACTCAAGAAATTTAAACAATGAAAGAAAATATCATAATACATATAAAAAATTAAAAAAGAAAGAAATAGATAATGGTGTTAACAAAGATATTGCATATGTATTTTATGAAGGAAAAAATCCTAATACAAGTGCACCTTTAGTAATTATTCAAAATTGGTTAAAAAAGTAGATAAAAATAAAAAAAATTTATGGAGTGAATAAAAGTATGAATAAATTAACGAAAAAACAAATAGTTTTATTAATTATAATTAACATAGTATTAATAGGACTAGGTTTTATAGGTGGATTTTATACAAAAATATTAATTGATGAAGCAAAAATAATAGAAGAAAAAGAAAAACAAACAAGTTTAGCAAAGCTTATGTCGAAAAAAGAAATAGATCAATTAAAAGAAACTATTAAAAAAGATGAAGAAGATTATGGAGATAAGTATCAAGAATTTACATATAATCCTTATGTTTATAAAAGAGAACCAGATAAAATTTATTTTAAATCTTCAAAAATAGGAGCTTTTTATGAGTTTGAAAAAATAGATAAGGATTATGAACATTTACTAGAAGTGGTAGAAGATAGAATGCATTATTCAGTAATTGATGATTATAATTTAAATTGTTTTACTCCAGATTCAATTAACAGAATGATGGCATCAGGTGAAAATTATATTATTTTTGATTATAATAATGAAAATTTAGCAGAAGTTGATTGGGAATATAATAAAGATCTTATTTTTAAATTTTCAGAAAATACTAGATTATATAGATTGGTTACCTATTTATCATACTATAAAGAACCTATATTAAGAAAAGATTTGCCTAAAAAAGAATTTGCTGAAGATACAAATGTTAGTGGTTATGAATATATGACATATATAGATGGAAACTAGAATTTATATTCATAATAAAATTTATTAGTTTATAAAATGTTACATCAGATATAAAAACTTTATACAAATTTTATATTTAGGAACTACTTGTTGGAGAGAAGTTCCTTTTTTAATCTTGATTTGAACAGCAATATTTTTGTTTTTCAAATAGTGAACGACTAAATCAATAAAATATTTTTAATTTATTTTTCTTATAATTCTTTTTAGAAACTTTATTTATTAATGTTCTCATATCATGTAATAAAGATTTATCTTCATATACAAATAATCAACAACGTCAAATAAGGTAGCATTCTTAATAAAATTTTGTAAGTTTGCCACAGAAGTTGCTGAATCTAATATTATTACATTATCTTTTGTTTTTATTTTATGAATTATATTTTTTTAGCCATTTTGTGTTACATTTCTTATTTTGATATTTAGTTCATTTTGCAATGAAAGATTTAGAAATGAAATAGAGTCTTAAATAAGCTCTATTAGTTTCTCTATGTAAAAAAGTGTCAGCAAAAAGTTGCAGGTGTTTATTTATATGAAAGAAATTATAATAAAATTATATTTTGAGAATAAAATGAAACAAGTAGATATAGCAAAACAATTAAATATCTCTAAATATAAAGTTTCAAGAACATTAAGTAAAGATGAGCAATATCAAGAAGAAGAGGAAAAAACATAAAGAAAAAACAAAAAATATATATCAGAAAAAAGAGAAAGAGAATTTGCTATAAATCAACAACTTAAGCAGAATCATATACAAACAAGTATAGAATTATTAGGTAGTAAATGTATTAATAATAGGGCATTTAGAAAATGTAATTCATCTATATATAAAGTAAACTCAAAAAAGAAATGTTATGAAATAGATAAAAATATTACTGTTAGTAATGATGTGCCTAAGATTGTGAGATAGGAGGAAAATATTAGGTGCAAAAAAATGATAAATGCTATAATAAAATTTTTTGTAGTTTTAAAAATGATGGAGAAGATTGCAAAGAATTAATAAAGGAATCCTTTGTAGATTATTTAAAAAAGAATGAAAATAAGAGCGAAACACTTGAAAAACACAGCGAAGAGAGTTAACATCAAGAGTAACAGGTATTTGCTAAATTTAGGAGGTAAAAATGCTAAATTTACGCAATGAACAATTTAAAGTAGGGATATATATAAGATTATCTAGGGAAGATGGTGATAAACAAGAAAGTGAAAGTATAGGAAATCAGAGAAATATTATAAGGAGATTTCTTCAAGATAATGATTTAAACTTTGTTGATGAATATGTGGATGATGGTGTGTCTGGAACAACATTTGACAGAAAAGGATTTAATAGATTAATTCAAGATGTAGAGGCAAAAAGAGTAAATATGATAGTAACAAAAGATTTATCTCGTTTAGGAAGGGATTATATAAAAACAGGATATTATCTAGAAAATTATTTTCCAGAAAAAAATGTAAGGTATGTTGCTATACTGGATGGAATTGATACATATTTTGATACTACAAATAATGATATAACACCTTTTAAAGCAATAATGAATGACATGTATGCAAAAGATATTTCAAAAAAAATAAAAAGTGTATATAAAGAAAAACAAAAAAATGGTCAATTTATGGGATCTATTCCTCCATATGGATATAAATTAAATAAGGAACAAAAAGGAAAACTTGAAGTAGATGAAGAAATAGAGGATATTGTTAAGAAAATATTTGATTTATATTCAAATGGAAAAGGAAGTATTGATATTGCTAATTATTTAAATTCCAGAGAAATACCAAATCCAAGTACGTACAGGAAAACTAAATATAAAAATAAGAAGTCAAGCGAATGGAATCAAATAACTATTTTAGCAATGTTAAGAAATGAAGTATATATAGGAAATACAGTTCAAAACAAAAGAAGAAAATTATCATATAAATCCAAAAAAATTATAGATAACCCAAAGGAACAGTGGATTACTGTTGAAGACACACATAAAGCAATAATAGACAAAGAGACTTTTAAAAAAGTTCAGTTAATGCTAGAGGCAAAAGATACATCAAAATTTACTAGACATGAATATTTGTTTAAAGGTCTTTTGAAATGTAAACATTGTGGTAGAAATTTGCAAATAGTATTAAAAGGGAGAAGTATGTATCCATACATAAATTGTATAGGACATGAAAGACGAGGAAAACATCCAATCAGTATAAATTATTATAAGTTTGAAAAAAGTATCCTTGAGGTAATAAGAAATATTTGTAGAATGTATTTAGATGAAAATCTTTTTATAGATGCATATAAAAGATATAAAAATAATTATATTAGCATGGTCGAAGAGTATAAAAAAAGACTAAATGAAGTTCAAGACAAAATTCAAAATATAAATACAAATGTGGATAAAATGTATATAGACAAGTTAAATGGAATTATATCTACAGAAGATTATATGAGATTTTATAATAGATTTTCAAATGAAAAAAAAGAACTGACAGATAAGCAATATGATTTAAAAAAGAGAATCATAGATATAAAAGCACAAGAAGAACAAAATGTTGATAATCAACAAGTAAAGGATATAATTAATGAATTTTTAGAGATGAAAGAGATTGACAAAGTTATGTTATACAGATTGATTAATTATATTGAGATTGATACAAATAAAAATATTTATATTCATTTTAATTTTAACCATTTAAATATTTTAAGTGATAGTTTGGTAATTAATAATGGTAATATTGAATATGAAGAAATAATGAAAATAGGATAATGCCAATATAAATAAAATCGCCTTTAGGCGATTAATTTATAAGGTATGTTGGAAATTAGAAAAGACCACACCATTAATATTGGCTTTCCAACCAGAAGGAAATGGGATAGAAGGAAAATTTTTAGCAATATTAGAAACAGAAATATATACATTAGAATTTTTATCATAAAAATTATTAACTAAATTTATACCATCTGGGTTAATCATAGGAATTATATATAAAGAACAATTTTCATATAAATATTTTGCACTATGTTCATAAATTTTTGAATCAGAAACAAAGGCATTACATAAATTACGTATGAATTTTATTAATAAAAGAGAAGTAATCCATTCATTAGCATGAATACCAGCAGTATACAAAACTTCTTTTTTTCCAGTACCAAATTTTATGCAATATATTTCATTTTTTAGAGTAGATTTACCAATAGAAAAAATTTTTAAGAAGTTGTAATTTTGTTTCAAAGCATAAATAGAATCTTTTAAATATAAATAATCTACCATATAATCACCTAATATATTATATGAATTTGTAAATATAAAAGTTATTTTTATTGCAAAAAAGGAAAAGTATGATATAATTGCAAAATAAGAAAATTTGTTTGCAAAGGAGAAAAAAATGTTTTCGTACATAAAAGGAATTTTAGAAGTAAAAAACTTAAACTATGTAGTTATAGATGTAAATGGAATTGGTTTTAAAATATTTATGTCAGAATCTGCTATACAAAGATTAGAAGAAACAGGAAATACTGTAAAAATATATACACATATGAATGTAAAAGAAGATGATTTAAGTTTATATGGTTTTATAACAAACGAAGAATTAAGAATGTTCGAATTATTAATAGGAGTAAGTGGAGTTGGAGCGAAATCTGCAATATCTATGCTTTCATCAATTACACCATCAAAATTTGCTTTAGCTGTAATTTCTAACGATGTAAAGACTCTTACAAAAATACCAGGAATAGGTCCAAAATCTGCACAAAGAATAATATTGGAATTAAAAGATAAACTAAAAACAGAAGAGGCAATACAAACAAATAATATAGAGCTAAAAACAAGTATTGTAGAAGATAATAAATTAGAAGAGGCAGTTCAAGCGTTAAAAGTATTAGGATATACAAGGCAAGAAATAGAAAGTGTATTAGCAAAAATAGAAATTAATACATTAACTGTAGAAGATATAATAAGAAAAGCATTAAGCTTTTTAGGAATGTAAGGTGAAAAAAATGGACTTAAGTAAACCTTTAGCATATAGAATGCGACCAACAACATTGGACGAATATGTAGGACAAGAACACATTTTAGGAAAAGACAAAATATTATATAGAACGATAAAAGCAGATAGGTTATCTAGTATAATTTTATTCGGACCACCAGGATGTGGAAAAACATCACTTGCAAGAGTAATAAGTGAAACAACTAAATACAAATTTTACAAAATAAATGCGGTTACATCTGGTGTTTCAGACATAAAAAGAGTAGTAGAAGAAACAAAAAATATGATGTTAAATCCTCAAGGTAAAAGTATATTATTTATAGATGAAATTCATAGGTTTAACAAATTGCAACAAGATGCACTATTACCATATGTGGAAGATGGTACAGTAATATTAATAGGTGCTACAACAGAAAACCCATATTTTGAAGTTAATAAAGCTTTAATTTCTAGATCTATGGTGTTTAAATTAAATCCATTAACAAAACAAGATATAATAAAAGTACTAAAAATGTCTTTAGAAAGAGAAGATGGATTAAAAAGCTATGACATAAAAATAGAAGATAGTACAATCGAAAAAATAGCAGATGTCGCAAATGGAGATGTAAGAACAGCCTTAAATGGTTTGGAAGTTGCAGTTTTAACAACAGAAATTTCTTCAGACGGATATATTCATATAACAAACGAAATTGCAAAAGAAAGTGTACAATCAAGAAAAGCTATATTTGACAAAAATGGTGATAGCCATTATGACAATATAAGTGCATTTATAAAATCTATGAGAGGCTCAGATCCAGATGCAACAGTTTTTTATTTAGCAAGAGCATTAAATGGTGGAGAAGATCCTGTATTTCTTGCAAGAAGAATTGTTATAGCAGCAGCAGAAGATGTAGGAATGGCAAATCCGAATGCTTTAGTGGTAGCAACATCTGCAATGCAAGCAGTACATATGGTGGGAATGCCAGAAGCAAGAATAATATTGTCAGAAGCAGCTGTATATGTAGCTACATCTAAGAAATCAAATGCATCTTATTTAGCAATAAATAAAGCAATAGAAGATGTCCAAAATAAAGAAACTGGAGAAATACCAATGCATATTAGAAACGCTCCAGTAGAAGGAATGGAAGCATTAGGATATCATGAAGGATATTTATATCCACACGACTTTCCTGGCCATTATGTAGAACAACAATATTTACCAGACAAAATGCTTGGAGTTAAATATTATATAAAAGACGAAAATATAGAATAATATTTTTTAAAATTGAAAAAATATTATTATGATAGTAAAAATAGTAATTGGTTTTATAGTAGGTATAATAAGTGGTTTATTTGCATCTGGGGGAGGGCTAATATTAGTACCAGCATATGTATATATAATAAAAATGTCAGAAGAAAAAGCACGTGCAACCTCGGTTTTTACAATATTACCAATGGTTATTGTAAGTAGTATATTTTATATTAAATTTGACAATATAAATTGGAACTTAGCACTAAAATGTGCAATAGGGGGAATAATTGGAGGAATAATAGGAGCAAAACTACTAAATAAAATATCTCCTAAAATTTTAAAATTAATGTTTATTATATTTTTAACATATTCTACTATCAAATTAGTATTTTAAGGTGATATATATTATAGGATTTTTAACAGGTATTATTTCTGGAATTATAAGTGGATTAGGTATGGGAGGAGGAACCATACTTATTCTAATTTTTACTGTGTTTTTAAATATGGATCAACATATTGCACAAGCGACAAATTTAATTTTTTTTATTCCAACTGCAATTATAGCTACTTATATTAATAAAAAGCAAAAACTGCTAGATTTAAAAACTGGAATTATAATTGGAGTTTTTGGAGCAATTGGTGCAGTAATTGGCTCTATAATTTCTAATAAATTAAATGCACAAAGTTTAAGAAAATGTTTTGGACTTTTTCTAATGATTATTACTATACATGAAATATATTCCTATATAAAATTGTATATTAGAAAAAAAACAAGAAATAATAATATTAAGTAAAATACAATCGAAAAGAGGGATATATATGAAATTTATGAAAGGTATGCTTGTTGGAACATTAATTTCGGCAGGTGTTGTGTATATGATGCATGATAATGAAAATTCAAAAAAGAAAATGATAAAAAAAGGAAAACAATTTGCAAGAAAAATGGGAATGTTATAACATTCCCGTTTTTCTTTTGCAAAGTTATTTTAGCTTGTGAGATTACGAAGTAATTACTGTACATCTGGCAAAACTAAGCTTGTTATTTTTCACATTTTTTAGGACAGCAAACAGGAGGTAATTCTTTACAACAATCCATATCTACACCTTTTAAGCATTCACCATCACGAGGGTCGCATTTAGCACATATTTTTACATGTTTTACATTATCTACCCATAATTGTATTTCGTACATTTTATTGTGACATAATGGTCCAAAGACAAACTCACCATCACAGTCGGTAAAAGTATGTGAAACTGGACGTTTTTCTTCATGACCATTTTCATAAATAACTTCGATTAATTTAACAACAGCATTTGGAACAGGATCTTTATAACAATCTTTTACTATACCAAAGATTACATTTCTATTGTCTTCTGGTAGATTGATTTCTATATCATATTGTTTTCCATTTTCTATAACACCTTCAACATTTATAATTGGGCAAATGTTTTTATCATAATCCATAATTATTCATCCTTTCTATAATTATTTATAATATATATTATGTAAATATAATAAAAAAGTTGAATAATTACTACATAAATAAGCATAAAAAAAATATTTAGACATATAAATTATAAAAACAATAGGAGGATTAATTATGTTTTATGTAATAAATAAGGAAAAAATAATTGCATATACAGTAACAGTGTTTACAGTTGTAGTACTGTATTTTGTAGCATCTACATATGAATATAAGGATGTAATTCCGACATCTAATATACTAGTAAATAATGTAAGTGAAAATGTTATAAAATGATACAGATAAACATAAATATCCAAAAAATAACTTTTTATGTAGACAAACCCAAAAAAATGTAGTATAATAGGTATATCGGAATATTCAAATTAGGAAAAGACATAAAAGGGAAACGATAGATAAAATATAATTTAATATGGGAGGAAAAAAATTGAATACGAATTATTTAGAAAATAACCATTTAGTATTGGTTGGAAAAGTTACTAGCGAAAAAAAATTTAGTCATGAAATTTATGGAGAAAGCTTTTACATATTTGACTTAGAAGTAGCCCGTTTAAGTGGAAATGCAGATATTATTCCAATAACAATTTCAGAAAGATTAATATTAGAAAAAGAGTTAGAAATAGGTGATCGTGTAGAAATAGAAGGACAATTCAGATCATATAATAGTTATGAAAATGAAAAGAACAGATTAATATTAACAGTTTTTGCAAAGGACATTAAATATTTAACTGAGGAAGAAGAAAATTTGGCAGAAAAAGTTTCAAACGAAGTTACTTTAGTTGGATACATTTGCAAAAAGCCAATATATCGCCAAACTCCATTTGGTAGAGAAATATCAGATATTTTATTAGCAGTAAATAGAGCATATAATAAATCAGATTATATACCTGCAATTGCATGGGGAAGAAATGCAAGATTTTGCCAAAATATAGAAGTTGGAACAAAAGTAAAAATAGCAGGTAGAGTTCAATCAAGAAATTACGAGAAAAAATTTGAAGATGGAACTACACAAACAAGAACAGCATATGAAGTATCTATAAGTAGTTTAGAAATAGTAAATGAAGAAGAAGAAAATAAAGAGGTTATATAAATAAAAGTAAACTTTAAAGAAAAGGCATAAAGTTTCACTTTAAAATTAAAGACTAAAAAGACTATTCTTTTTAGTCTTTTTTTGTTATAATGGCAATAGCTTAAAAATAAGGAGATAAAAACAAAAATGAAAGAAAAAACTAAAAAAACAATAAATAAGAAATCTGTAATATTTGATATATTAGCTATTATATGTATAATTTTATTTTGTATAGCAATATCACCAGTTACAATGCAAAATGATACATACTATACAGTAAAAATTGGTGAAACAATAGTACAAAATGGTATAGATGGAATGGATCACTTTTCGTGGCATGAAAACTTAAATTATGAATATCCACATTGGCTATATGATGTTATGATGTATTTTATTTATAATATGGGGGGATGGACAGGAATATATATTTCCACACTAGTATTTACATGTTTACTTGGAATTACATTATATATAACAAGTAAGAAAATGTGTAAAAATCAAATAGTCCCATTTGTTTTAACAATTGCCTCAATCTTTTTAATAAAATCATATATAGCAGCAAGAGCGCAGTTAGTAACATTTATTCTATTTGTATTAGAAGTATTCTTTATAGAAAAATTTATTAAAAATAGAAAAATTGGTTATGCAGTAGGACTGCTTTCGATATCTTTATTAATAGCTAATTTACATGTAGCAGTATGGCCATTTTTCTTTGTATTATTTTTACCATATATAGCAGAATATTTAGTCTGTGCAATTGTAGATTTAGACTTAATATTAAAATTAAAAAAATTAGCGTACGTAATAAAAAAGAAAATATTCTTTAAAAATGCAGAAAAAATAAAAATAATAGAAGAAAAGATAATAAGTATAGACAACCAAAGAGAAAAAATAAAACAAAGAAGAGAAGAAAATAGAAAACATCCATATAAAATAAAGATAGAAAGAAATAAAAATATAAAATATTTAATATTGGTAATGCTAATTGCAGCTCTATTAGGCTTATGTACACCTTTAGGTAAAACACCATATACATATTTAATAGACACAATGCAAGGTAATACTACTAAAAATATAAATGAACATTTACCATTAACATTAATAGACCAAAAAGATATATTGGGACTATTAATAATAGTAATTGCATTATTAATGCTAACAGACATAAAAATAAGATTAAGAGATTTATTTATGTTTGGAGGACTAGTAATATTAACATTAATGTCGAGAAGACAGATTTCTATGTTAATTCTAATAGGAATGCCAATATATTGTAAGTTGATATTAGCATTTTTTAAGAAATATAAATGTATGCAAGATGTAAAAAAATTACTAAAAGAAATGACGGGAGTGTATGGATTTTGCATTACATTATGCGTATTTGTAATTGTTAGTACAAACATGTATAAACCTAAATTAGATGATAAATATGTAGATGAATCTTCATACCCAGTACAGGCGTGTGACTATATACTAGAGAACTTAGATATAAGTAATATGAGAATATATAATGAATACAACTATGGAAGCTATATGCTTTATAGGGGAATTCCAGTATTTATAGATTCAAGAGCAGATTTATACACACCAGAATTTAATCCTGGTTGTACAGTATTTGATGATTTTTTAAATATATCAAATATAGGAACATATTATGAAAATAAATTTGATGAATACAATATAACTCATGTAATTTGTTTTAAAAATGCTAAGTTAAATATGTTTTTATCAAGAAATTATGAATATAAAGAACTATATTCAGATGATAGATTTATAATATACGAAAGAGATGTAGAATAGGGGAATATATATGGAAGAAAGCCAAGAAGCTAAAACTTTAACACAAAAAATTAAAGAAAGAGAAGAACAAGAAAAACTAATTAAGAAAAAAGTATTAAAGAAAATTTTTATAATAGTACTAATATTTGTATTAATAGATCAAGTAACAAAATTTGTATTTATAAATAAGGATATAACTTTAATTGAAGGAATATTAAAATTTCATACTGTCCAAAACAGAGGTGGAGCATTCGGAGTAGGGCAAAATAGTACATTTTCATTTATTATAGCTAATATAATTGTGCTAGGAATAATAATAAAATTTATAAGTATGCAAGCAGAACAAATAGATAAGAAGACAGGGATTGCACTATCTATGGTTCTTGCGGGAGGATTTAGTAATTTAATAGATAGATTATTTAAAGGATATGTAGTAGATTTTATAGACATAACAGAGTTAATTAATTTCCCTAATTTTAATATTGCAGATATTCTTATTGTTGTAGGTTGGGTTTTACTAGCATTGTTTTTTGCAATGTATGCTAACAATGTAAGAATGGGAAAGATAAAAAAAGAAAAGGATGATAAAAGTGGAAACATATAAAATAGGAGAGGAAAATGTTAATTGCAGAATTGACAAAGTGATACCTATTTTGAATGATAATATTACAAGAATGGTAACACAAAAACTCTTAGAAGAAGAAAAGATATTAGTAAATGGTAGAAAGATAAAAGCTTCGTATAAAGTTAAATTAAATGACGAAATAACTCTAGAAATTCCAGAAGTTAAAGAAACAGAAATATTACCAGAAAATATAGATTTAGATGTTTTATATGAAGATGAATATATAATTGTAGTAAACAAAGAAAAAGGTATGGTTGTACACCCTGCAAATGGGAACTATACAGGGACATTGGTAAATGCTTTAATGTATAGGTGCAAAGAGACATTATCTGGCATAGGTGGAGAAAAAAGACCAGGAATTGTACATAGGTTGGATAAAGATACATCTGGAGCTTTAATAGTAGCGAAATGTGATAAAGCACACTTAAATATATCTAATCAAATAAAAAATCATGAAGTAAAGAAAACATATATAGCTTTAGTTAAAGGAATTGTAAAGGATGACGAAGCTACTATAGATATGCCAATTGGTAGAAGCAAAAAAGATAGAAAAAAGATGGATATAGATAAAAATGGAAAAAATGCAATAACGCATTTTAAAGTACTAAAAAGATACCAAGGTTATACATTATTAGAAATTAATATAGAAACAGGTAGAACACACCAAATTAGAGTGCATTTATCCAATATAGGATATCCAATTGTTGGAGATATGGTATATTCAAACGGAAAAAATGAATTTAATGTACAAGGGCAAATGTTACATGCAAAAAGTATAGAATTTGTACACCCAATAACATTAAAGAAAATGAAAGTGGAAGCCCCATTACCAACATATTTTAATGAAGTGCTAGAAGAATTAAAAAATAGAGAATTAGATATTTGAAAATAAGGCTTATAGATAGAAAAATTTAAGAATGTAATAATTCTTTATAAGAAAAAAATCCAGTACTAGAATAGTACTGGAAGAATCTATATAAATCTTTTTACTCCATTAAAAACAGAATAAAAAGAAAATTAAAAACATAACTTATAATAATATAATATGCATAAAAAAATATTTTATACACAAAAAGGGGAAAAAAATATGGAACAAAAAAATGAAATTAGACTTCAAAAATTTTTAGCAGATAACGGTATTGCTTCTAGAAGAAAATGTGAAGAAATAATATTACAAGGAAGAGTTAAAGTTAACGAAAAGGTTATAGTAACTTTAGGAACAAAGATAAACCCATATGAAGATTTTGTAGAAGTAGATGGAAAAATCTTAAAAAGACAAGATGATAAAATATATGTTTTATTAAATAAGCCAATTGGATATGTAACAACAGTTAAAGACCAATTTAAACGTGATACAGTTATGGACTTATTAAAAGATATAAAAACGAGAATTGTACCAGTTGGAAGATTAGACATGTATACATCTGGAGCACTTATATTGTCAAATGATGGAGATTTTGTTAATAAAATTACACATCCAAGTCATGAAGTAGAAAAAACTTATAATGTAACTGTAAGAGGAAAGATAACAAAAGATGAAATGAAAAAATTAGAAGAGGGTGTAGATATAGGTGACTATATAACTAAACCTGCTAAAACTAAAATCTTAAAAATTGATGAAAGTAAAAATATTTCTAGATTTCAAATTATAATACATGAAGGAAAAAATAGACAAGTTAGGAGAATGTGCAAAACCATAAATAAACCAGTTCTTGCATTACATAGATCTGCAATAGGGAAAATAAATGTAAAAAATTTAAAATTAGGTGAATATAGATTATTAACAAATAAAGAAATAGAAGAATTAACAAAATAATATTGATTATATTAAGATAAAACTATATAATAATAACAGATTATACATAAGATAAAGGAGTAAAAAAATGAGCTATAAAAAATATATTCCATTCGATGATTCTTTAAAAGAAAATACAATAGTACAAGGAAAAGTAAAAAGTATTCAGCCATATGGAGCTTTTATAGAATTAGAAAATGGGGTAGTAGGCTTATTGCATATTGAAGATATGTCTGTAGCAAGAATAAAAAGCCCATTTGATAGGTTCTATATAGGTCAAAAAGTAAATGTTAAAGTAAAAAGTATAGATACTAAGAATAATAGAATAATGTTTACATATAAAGAACTATTAGGAACATGGGAAGAAAATGCAAGACAATTTAAAGAAGGAACGAAAGTAAAAGGAATTATACGAAATGAAGAAGACCATAAAAATGGTATCTTTATAGAATTAAAGCCTAATTTGGTAGGAATGGCTGAATACCAAGAAGGAATAGAATATGGAAAACAAGTAGATGTTTTTATAAAAAAGATTATTCCAGAAAAGAAAAAAATAAAATTAATAATATGTTAAGGAGGAATTAAAATGGTAGAAGATAGTCAAATAAAAGCTGAAGTATCACCATTTGCAATAAGGGAAGGTGAAATAAAAGTATTTGACGGTAAAGATGGTTATGTTTCAATGAATCAAATCATAAATAAAATAAACTTAGGTCATATTACAGATATTCATTTTGAAATTTTAGAAATAGTAAATGAATTTGAATTTATTACATCAAGACAAATTTACCAATTATTACAAATAAAAGGAATAGACGTTAAGTCACAAGATAAATTAAATAAAAAATTAGAACAACTAATAAAAACTAAAATATTAACAAGATATTATTTTCATTCAGAAGATGGAAAAGGTATATATAGAATATATTGCTTAGAAAAGATGGGAAAATATTTGTTAAATTCAAGAGACATAGAATGCAAATGGCAACCAACAGATAATGTAAAACCAGTTTCATTAATTAAAAAGAGATTAGCGGGAAACCAAACATTACTTGCATATTTAAGAAAAGTAAAAGCATTTGATTCATATGTCGTAAAACCTACACTTACAGCAAAAACAATAGGAAAACAATTTAAAGCAACAGGTGGAAGTGTTAAATTAACTAAGAATAATAAATCAATTTCTTTCTTATTTGAAGTAATTAGGAGAGAGGATGATTGGAAGAATAAACTAGTAGAAAAAATGAGATTATATCAAGATTTTTATGATAACTTTATTCCAGGAGATTCTGGCTTTTCAATTATACCACAATTAATATTTATATGTGAAGATGAAAAACATACAGCAGAAGCATTTAAACTAATTGTAACAAAAGGATTAGAAATTTCTAAAATAAAATTATATTTTACAACAGATTTAAGACAGAATAAAGAATCATTAGAAGATACTTTAATCGAATTTAAACTAGATGAAGCAACAAACAAGTATAAAGTTGCAGATGTAGAATTAAGATTATTAGAAGATTAAAAAAAGTGAGTGCAATTAAAGCATTAATAAATGTGAAGAAATTGCATTCGCTTTATATAGTAGGGAAGAAAAAGAGGAAATTCTATTTAGAATTTCCTCTTTTTAAGTCTACGATTATTGCATCATCGTTATCAAATAAGAAACTTGAATCTGATGTATCTGTTTTTATTGGATCAATTTCGGCTGAATTATTACTGTCTGTAAAATCTACATTACCATAATTAAATTTTGGTTTTCTTCTTAGTCTAGAATCGGATTCATCTGAAATACCACTAGTGAATTTTTCGAAATTGAAGAATTTAACTTTTTGTTTTTCTTTATATTGCGAATCTACAAAAGCAACTTTTCCTTTACCAATTTGTAGACCACCTTTAGGATTTAGAACTTTATATGCACATTGTTTTGCTTTTAAAGAACCAAGCTTATCTGGCTTAAAGTATTCTGTCCAACCATATTCTATACCACCATATTTTTGATCATAAGTACCTTTTGCGGTATTATAGTCATTTTTATATTTCCATTTTCTCTTATTACCAAATTCCTTAGACCACCATTCTCTATCTTCCGGTGTAGCACCTCCAAATAATAATTTATTACTACAATTTGCAAGTATTGTTTGTCTATATCTTGAGTAAACTTTGCTTCCTAATTGTTCTAAGTTTTGGGCAGCAATTAAAGTACCAACACGATATTTTCTATATAAAGTAAATATTGCATCTATATCTTTACATAAGAAATCTGGAAATTCGTCTATATATAAGAAATGAGGAACTCTATTTCTTTCATTTCCTGGTCTTCTTAAAACAGAGTATTGCATTAATATTATAAAGAATAGACCAAAAGCCTTATGTGTTGCAGCACCTAAATCTCCTCTACGAGTACATACAAATGTAACTTCACCATTTTCAAGAGATTGGTCAAAGTTAATGTTATCATTACGGTTACAAAGAATATTTCTAACTCCTTCATTTCTTAAAAGATTATCTAATTGTGTAACAGCAGAATATACAAATTTTTCTGTATCTATTCTACCAGAACCGCTTCTATAAAAATTCTTTTTAAAATATGAAATTTGCATTTTATATTTTGTAGATAATTCTGGGTCATATTCCATTTTTCTACACATTTCTTCTACTAAGTCGAAGTCTGTAAGCATTTCTAACATATCTGTTAAATTAGGAAGATCACCATCATTTAATTTAGGGTACATTACTTTTAATAGTATAGATAAATTTTCTATTGCTTGACTTGTTACATTATCACGAAAAGCTTCTTCAACATCAGTATGTGTTGTATTATACATACTTTTTAAAACAGAAGAGATAGCTACAGCAGTCTTTAAAGGATCATCAAATGTAAATGGGTTAATACCAATAGAATCTGGATTATCTGGATCTATTAAATTATAAGGTATGTTAAAATTATTTGCTATTTTTATCATATTTTCTATAGATGTATAATCTGGTGAAATTGCAGTAATACCTAAGTTTTTGTATTTAATATCATCAGAAGATGAATCTATAATCATTTTTTTCATGTATGTTTTATAAATTTTTAATTTACTTTCAACAGGTTTTAACATATTTAAGTTAAAATGTTTATTTAAGAAATCATTATTAAATGGTGCTGAAAGAGTGGCAATACCAGTTTTTAAAGCAGTAAATCCCATTTCTTTTGCAGTTTCTTCAAAAAATAATTTCTTTTCAATATCTCTTGCAACCATTGGTTCTATTACCATTGTAGTTTTACCAGTTCCAGAAGGACCAACAACTAAGGTTGATTCAAATCTTTTATCTTCGGCAATTTTAACAGGTTTACCAAGTTCTGAGTCTGTACAAATTATATTTTCGCAAGTATATGGCCCAACATTTTTTGGTGCAGGCGATAGATCTATTCCATTAAAGTCTAAAACAGAATCTCTAATATCTACAGAATCATTTACTTTCATATAGATAAATTTAAATATCATAAAGAAAGTAGTTAATGGTATGTATAAAGCAATTGCTGTAAATGCAGGTTTTATTAATTCAGAAGATGTAGTAATTAAACCAACATAATTTGGAAGTGACATTAATAATATCCATAAAATTTCATTTAACCATTGGACAATCATGGATATTACAATTGTATATAAAACAACTACATATGTATACATAAATGAGAGCTTGACTTTATCTGACTTAGTGAATGAGGAAGAGCCAGAAAATAAAAATGCAAAAATAGGACAAGCTATTGCTAATGTATACTGAATTGGTCCCCAATAAGATAATGATATTCCACTAAAAAATAGAAATAGTAATTCTACAACTCTATCTACTAAAATATATATAGATATAAGTGTTAATATATATGTTAAAAATGTATTTCTATTAGTTTTTAGTTTTTTCAAAAATTTATCGAAAAGTTTCAAAACATTCCACCACTTTCATCTTAATTTTGTAAATATACACATATATTATCCTATAAAATAAGGAAAAAAACAAGATATTTACACTATTTTATAAAAAAAAGTCAAGATTAATACTTGATTGTAAAGAAATTTATTAATATAATATGATTTAGTTTAATACAATAGAAAAGAAAGGATTTAGATATGAAGAAACAAAAAAATAAAGTGCTAAAGGAAGGCTTTATGCAGGCGGTACTTTCACTTATGTTTTCTCAAGTTCTTATAAAACTATTGGGACTTATATATAATTTGTACCTTACTAACAAGGATGGATTTGGAGACCAAGGAAATGCAATATATTCTGGTTCATACCAAATATATGCATTATTATTAACTTTATCATCTATTGGAGTGCCAAATGCAATCTCGAAGTTGGTAGCAGAAAGAACAGCAAAGGGAGATCATAAAGGAGCAATAAGAATATTTAAAGTAGCTTTAGCTACTTTTGCATTAATTGGTTTAGCAGGGACATTATTGTTATTTTTAGGAGCAGATTTTATTGCCACTCACTTGCTAAATATACCAGAGGCAAAATATACATTAGTAACATTATCACCAGCAGTATTTTTTGTAACAGTAGCAGCAGTGCTTAGAGGATATTGTAATGGAAAACAAGCTATGCGTGTAACTGCTAGATCACAAACTTTGGAACAAGTATTTAAAACTGTATTGGTAATAATAATTGTAGAAATTGTTTATAAAATGACTAATGGAAATACTGTTTGGATGGCAGCAGCAGCAAATGTTGCAACAACTCTTTCAATCTTTATGAGCTTTATGTATTTGGTTAGATTTTATAGAATGACAAGAAATGAAAGAAGAAACGAGTTAAAAGAAACAGTAAATTATAAGTATCAAAATGTAAAAACTATTGTAAAAAAAATATTAAGTGTTTCAATACCAATGTCATTAAGTTCAATAATGTCATCATTTAATAAGAATATAGACTCGTTTACAGTTGTAAGTGGATTAAAGAAATTTATGACAGAAAGAGATGCAAAGGCACAATATGGAATTTTAGGAGGAAAGGTAGATACTTTAACTTCGCTACCACTTTCAATTAATATTGCATTTGCAACAGCATTAGTACCAACAATATCTAGGGCGATTGCAAGTGGAGATAAAGAAACTACAACTAAAAGGGTTTCATTTTCTTTAATGGCTAGTATGCTTATTGGACTTCCATGTACAATTGGAATGATGGTATTTGCAGATCCAATTTTACATTTACTATACCCAGCACAACCAGAAGGAGCTTTACTACTACAAATATCATCACTTACTATAATATTTACAATATTAGATCAGACTATTAATGGAACGTTACAAGGAATTGGGAAAGTTATGATACCAGCGATTTCTTTAGGATGTGGAATGCTTGCTAAACTAGTTATTAACTTGCTTTTAGTTTCTAACCCATCTTTTGGGGCGAATGGAGCAGCTATTGGCTCTGTTGTTTGCCATATGGTAGCTTTTTCAATAGCATTTACTACATTAAGAAAAAATATAAAGCTAAATTTAAGAATAGGCAATTTCTTAATAAAACCAATAATTGCAACAGTAATAATGTCAATTTGTTCATTATTTATATATAATGTACTTTTAGGAATAATATCACAAGCATTGGCAACAATAATAGCAATTATATTTGCAATGGTTATTTATGCAATTTCAGTTGTAGCACTAAAAATTTTATCTAAGGAAGAAATTTTTATGATTCCTTATGGTCAAAAGATATATAAAGTACTTGAAAAGCTTGGTATATATAGATAATTTGAATATTCAAAACAAGACATAAATGGTAAAAAAAACCATATATGCTTAGAGAGAATTAGGTTTCAAGAAAAAAATAATAAAAAAAAGAAGGATTTTAGTAAAAATTGGCGAATATAAGATTTAGTAGGCATTTGAAAGCACTACATAACACAAATTATTAGGAGGTAATTTAAATGAACAAAGCTGATTTAATCGCAGCAATCGCTGCAAAAACAGGAGAAACAAAAAAAAGTGCTGAAGCATCTGTAAATGCATTTGTAGACGTAATTACAGAATCTTTAGTAGAAGGTGATAAAGTTCAATTAGTTGGATTTGGATCTTTCGAAGTTAGAAAAAGAGCTGCTAGAAAAGGAAGAAATCCTCAAACTAAAGAAGAAATAAAAATACCTGCATCAAAAGCTCCAGTATTCAAAGCTGGAAAAGCATTAAAAGATTTAGTAAACAAAAAATAATTACTAACTTGAATTTTTATATATTAAATATGAATTCATATTAAAAAGGTCGAAAGACCTTTTTTGTTTTTTCTATTAAAAATAAAACTGAAATTTTAAGAATCGTACTTAAATTTCAATTTTATTTTTGTTAGAAACCTTAGGTACGCTTTTATTATAATAAAAAATATCTGAAATTTTAAAATTTTAAAAAAATATATATGAAAAAAATGCTGAAAAATAGAGGGCTTTCGAAATTTATAATAAAAAAATAAATAATAAAATAAAAAAAATTATAAATGGTAAAATTAAATTACCGTTTTGTGAAAAATAAAAAAGAC
>ERZ824522.667-NODE-667-length-30530-cov-3.233536_pt1 | contig 30530 bp, 20 predicted proteins | sample MGYA00519935_ERZ824522 | MGnify/ENA primary metagenome ERZ824522 (study PRJEB31778, sample SAMEA3449160) | human gut metagenome | biome: human gut; feature: human-associated habitat; material: faeces | place: United Kingdom | collected 2010/2012 ...
CCGCCGGCCCCGCTTTCGAGGAAAACGCCGCCGCCATGCAGTTTTTCAATGTCGATGCTTATGAAAACATCCGGCTGGATTTAGCTTCGGCCTCTCTCAACGGCCAGCCGGTTCAGCTGCAGGATGGGGCGGCGGCTCTGGAGGCCGGGGATTCGCTGTCGCTGAACGTTCCCGTACGGACGCAAGGGCGTTACCTGCTGGTCCTAGAATACCGGCCGGTCCAGCCGCGGGTCGTGGACTGCGGGCTGTCCCTTACGCTGGACGACACGGCTTATGAGGGGGCCGTCCCCCTGCTGTGGCGGGACGCCGTGCGCGATTACGCGCAGGACGCCTATGGGAACGACCTGCTACCGGATCAAGCCGGCGTGACGGCCTTTACCGCCAATCCGGTGAAGAACGCCCAGTCGGTCAGCCGGGAGACTCTGTTGTTCGAGCTTTCGCCCGGAACCCACCGTCTGCTTCTGGAGACCCTGGAGCAGAAGCTGGACATTCGCGGCGTATATCTGGCTGCCTACGCGGACGCCGTGCCATATGCCGCCTATGCCGCCGAAAACGCCGGAAAACCGGACGGCGGCGGGGGATTCGTCGCTGTCGAGGGGGAGAAGTACGCGCTGAAATCCGATTCCTTCATCCACGGCGTTAGCGTCAAAAATCCGGCCTTGAGCCCTTACGACACCTATGCGCGGCGGATAAACGTGCTGGACGGTTCGTCCTGGTCCTCCGCGTCCCAGAAGGTGCAGTGGGCGTTCGATGCGCCGGAGAGCGGGTATTACCGGCTGGGCTTCCGCTACGCCCAGTCTGGCGCGCCCAATAAGCCCAGCTACCGGCAGATACAAATCGACGGAAAGCCGCTGTTTCAAGAGCTGGAGGCGGCCGCGTTTCCCTACACCAAGGGAAAGGGCTATGGAAACCTGGTGCTGGGGGCGCCGGACGGCACGCCGTACGCGGTGTATCTGACCAAGGGGGCGCATGTCCTGTCTCTGGCGGTCACCCTGGAGCCTGTGAGGAACGCTTACCGGCGGATGCAGGTCGTTATGGATCGCATCACCTCGCTGTATACCTCGATCCAGAGCGTGACCAGCGGCGTGGAGGATGAAAACCGGACGTGGAATATGGAGGTTTACTTCCCCGGCACGCTTGAGGAAATCGCCAAGTGCGCGGAGGAGATCGACGGCATTTACCGAGAGCTGGAGGAGCTGACGGGAAGCGAGCCGGTCTATGCCAATGATCTGAAATACGCGTCCCAGGTGCTGCGTACGTTGCTGGAGGAGCCCGCCAAGCTTCCCAACAAAAACGACCTGCTGAGCAATGGGGATCAGTCCGCCAATAAATACTTGGGCAATGTGCTGGCCGCGCTGGTTGCGCAGCCGCTTAGCCTCGATCGCCTGTATCTGTTTTCCGAAGGCGATCTCCCGGGGGCGGACGCCGGTTTTTTCACCAACGCGGCGGAGAATGTGAAGGCGTTCGTATACTCGTTCCTTCCGTCGGCGGCGCAGGCGGATTACGCCGCGTCCTTCGACGACAGCTCCGACACCCTCAAGGTATGGATGAACCGGCCGGTGCAATACGTCCAGGTGCTGCAGCAGCTGGTGAACGCCGACTACAACGTTAAGCACAATACCAACATACAGATTTCCATCATGCCCAACCAGCAGAAGCTGATCATGTCCAACGCGGCGGGGATGAACCCCGACGTGGCGCTAAGCCTTTCCTACAACACGCCCTTTGACTTCGCGGTGCGGGGGTCGGCCAAGAATCTGCTGGAATACGACGATTTCGCTTCCCTTTACAATACGCATTACAACCTGGAGTCGCTGGTGCCCATGTGCTACCAGGACGGCGTTTACGGGGCCGCCGAAACGCTGGATTTCCAGGTGCTGTTTTACCGCAAGGATATTTTGAAATCCCTGGGCTTGGCGGTTCCGGACACCTGGGATGATGTCAAGCGCATGATGCCGGTGCTGCTGCGCAATTCCATGAATTTCAGCATCCCCATCGCCACGGGCGGCGGCTATAAGGGGTTCAACCAGACGTCGCCGTTTATTTATCAGAGCGGCGGGGAGTTTTATGCCGGCGACGGCGCGTCCGCCGCTCTCAACGCCGCCAACACGGTCAGCGGCTTCAAGCAGATGACCGATATTTTCAACATTTATGGCACGCAGATTGTGGTGCCTAATTTTTACAACAGTTTCCGCTTCGGCCAGACGCCCATCGGCATTAGCAACTTCTCCACCTATTTGCAGCTGCAGGTGGCGGCTCCGGAACTGACCGGCCGCTGGGGGATCGCGCTGACGCCCGGTCAGCCGCAGCCGGATGGCTCGGTGCTGCGCTATCAGCCGGCGGATTCGACGGCCTGCATGATTTTCGCCAATACTAAGAAAAGCGAGGCGGCCTATGATTTCCTGAAATGGTGGCTGTCTCCCGAAACCCAGACGCAGTACAGCTATTCGCTGGAAAGCACGCTGGGGGCCAGCTATCGCTGGAACACCGCCAACCTGACAGCGTTCAGCCAACTTGCTTACCCCAAGGCGGACAGCGAAGTGATTCTGGCACAGCTCAAGGCGCAGCGGGAAACCATCCGGCACCCGGCCTATTACATGGTGGAGAGGGAGACCAGCAACGTATGGAACGACGTGGTGGTGGATGGCAAGGAGCTGACCGTTTCCATTGACGACGCGCAGCTGGAGTCCAACCGCGAGATATTGGCCAAGCTGGAGGAATTTGGCTACATCGGCGCCGACGGAGAGCGGCTCAAGCCCTATGAAAACGGAGTTGTGGAGAAAATACGCGCGGCGCTGGCGGAGGAGGCAAAAAAATAAATGGGAAGACCCACATTGCGCAAGCTGTCCACGCCCCTTCTGCTTGCGCCCTATGCCATCCTGTTCTTTGTGTTCATCGTCATTCCGGTGGTGGCGGCCATCGGGCTGTCTTTCACCTATTTCAACACCATGAACGTCCCGAAATTTTTGTTTCTGGACAACTATATTAAGCTGTTCACCAACGATTCGGTGTTTATGCAGAAGGTGCTGCCGAACACCATCATTTATGCGGTTTTTGTCGGCGGCGGCGGGTATGTGCTGTCCTTTTTCCTGGCCTGGTCGCTGTCTCAGGTGACCAAACGGGCCCGCACCATCATGGCGATTATCATCTATTCCCCGTCCATGACGGCGGGCGTGCTGGTGACCACCGTGTGGAGCGTGATTTTCAATGGGGACAAAAGCGGCTATCTCAACGCGCTGCTGCTCAAGCTGCACCTCATCGAGCAGCCGATTCAGTGGCTGCAATCCAGCGACTTCCTGCTGACCATCATGATCATCGTCTCGCTATGGAGCAGCATGGGCGTGGGATTCCTCGCGATACTCGCGGGTATCCTCAACATCGATAAGGAGCAGTATGAGGCGGGCTGCATCGACGGAATTACCAACCGCTTCCAGGAGATCCTGTATATCACCATCCCCAACGCCAGACCTCAAATGCTGTTCGGCGCGGTGATGGGCATTGTCAACACCTTCAACAGCAGCGGCGTGGGGGTGGCCCTTTCCGGAACCAATCCAACGCCCAATTATGCCGGCCAGTTGATCGTGACGCACATCGAGGACTACGGGTTCCTCCGCTATGAGATGGGGTACGCGGCGGCGGTGTCGGTGGTGCTGCTGGTGGGAATCTGGCTGCTTTCCAAGGGAGCCAACAAGCTGTTCGGCAGTAAGGGGGAATAAGCGTGGCGGAACGAAAAAAGAGAAAACGTTTCCATCGTTTGCAGGCCGGCGGCGCCAATCCCAGCCGTTTTGAAACCAGCCAGCTGAAGTTTTACGCCTATTTAATCCCGATTTGCGTTGTCATGGCGCTGCCGATTCTGTTCATCTTCTTCAACGCGCTCAAGCCCATCGACGAGTTGTTCGCCTTTCCGCCCCGTTTTTACGTCAAGCGGCCGACTCTGCAGAATTTCGCGGATTTGTTCGCCCTGTCCGACAACAGCAACGTGCCGGTTTCCCGTTACCTGTTCAACAGCGTCATCATCACCGCGACGGTGGTCGTCGGCGTGATCCTGCTGTCCATTTCGGCGGGCTACGTCTTTTCCAAGAAAAAATTCCGGTTAAAGGGCGCTTTGTTCGACTTGAATACGGTGGCGCTGATGTTCGTGCCGGTGGCCGTGGCGATTCCGCGCTATTTCGTGGTGGTTTACACGGGGCTGCTCAACACGTTTGTCTCCAATATTCTGCCGCTTCTCTGCATGCCGGTCTGTATTTTTTTGATAAAGCAATTTATCGATCAGATACCCGACGCGTTGGTGGAGGCCGCCGTCATCGACGGGGCCGGGGATTTGACCATCATGCATAAAATCATCCTGCCCATGACCAAGCCGGCCTTGTCCACCGTGGCGATTCTGGCCTTTCAGTCGGCGTGGAATTCTAACGAAGCGTCGGTCCAATTCATCAACAACGAATCCATCAAGAGTTTTGCGTTCTTTATGACCACCCTGACCAACACCACCCAGAACCAAGTCGCGGGGCAGGGGATCAGCGCTGCGGCCACGCTTTGTATGTTTCTGCCCAATTTGATTGTGTTTATCATTCTGCAGTCGAAGGTCATGAACACAATGGCTCATTCGGGACTGAAATAGAGGAGAGGCATTTTGGTGTGTAAAAAACGATTAGCCGGTCTGCTGATCGGCCTGGTTCTGCTGTTCTGTGCCGCCGCGCCTCCGGTTCTCGCCTGGGGCAGCACGACCTATACCTATACCACCTCGGTCGACGGTACGTGGATACGCACGCAGAACGCCTATATGTCCGGCGATATCTACCTGAAAGACGCGGGGCTGAGCCAGCCCAACGACATTTTTGAACGCAACGGCCGGCTGTATGTCGCGGACACGGGGAACGGGCGCGTGGTCGTTTTGGATCCCGAAAGTAACCGGGTGGTAAAGACCGTGGGGCAAGGCGAGCTTATCCAGCCTCTCGGCGTTTTTGTCACACCGGAGGAAGAGGTGTACGTCGCCGACGCGGGCGCGGGTGCGGTGTATGCCTATGGGGCCGACGGCCGACGGTTCCTGACCATCGAGCGCCCCACCACGCAAAATTTCAGCAGCGAAAGCGTCTTTCAGCCCTCCAACGTCACGGTCTCCTCTCTGGGACATATTTTTGTCGTGGGCATCGGCGCCTATGAGGGCATCATGCAGTTCGACAAGAACGGCGTTTTTCAGGGGTATTTCGCCTCCAACCAAAGCCGGATGACACTACTCGACCGCATTCGGGATCTTTTCTTCTCCCGGACGCAGACCGAATCCATGCTGACCCGCAAGCCGCAATCCATACAGAACATCGACATAGCGGACAACGACTTGATTTACGCCGTGACGCAAAGCGACGAAAAGGCCGGCGGGGACAACTACAACATCAAGCTCAGCAATTTGGCAGGCAAGAACATTCTGGCGCGTAACAAGGTTATCGTCAGCGAGGCCAACTATGTGGACGTGGCGGCGGGGAAGAACCAGAACTTTTTTGCCGTCACCTATACGGGCGTCATCAACGAATACGACGGCGCGGGAAACCTGCTGTTTTCCTTCGGCGGCCGCGCCACCACCGAGGACAAGACGGGCATCTTTACCAAAGCGGCCGCCCTGACGATCGACGAAAAGGGCTTTGTCTATGTATTGGACGCCGAGCGCGGGCTGGTACAGTCTTTTTATCCCACCGAATTCGCCAGAGATACCCACCGCGCGCTGCTGGAAATGGAGAACGGCCGGTATCAGGAGAGCAAGGCCCTGTGGGAAAACCTTCTGCGTTTGAACGGCATGTCCCGCATCGCCCATATCGGTTACGGCAAGGCGCTGATGCTCCAGCATGATTTTCAGAGCGCCATGGCGCACTTTGAGACGGCCCGGGAAAAGGAGCTGTACTCCCAGGCCATGTGGGAGTACCGCAATGCGCAGCTAAACCGGATTGTGCCGGTGCTGCTGGCGGCGGTGCTGGTGCTCGCGGCCGGCGGGCTGGTATGGAAAATCGTGGGGCGCCGCCGGGTGAAAGCGCCGGCCGGCGCACCGGCTGTGCTGTCCCGGGAGGATAAAACTTTCGGGCGGGATATGCGGTTTGCCCTGACCATGCTGCGGCATCCCATAGACGGCTTCTACTATCTCAAGCATGGGCAGCGGGGCTCCGTCCTGTCCGCGTCCCTGCTCTATCTTCTGGAATTTTTGGTCTTTCTGTTTGATCAGCTGTTCCGAGGGTTCCTTTACAACGGGGCGGATCCGGTCAACACGCCGCCGCTTTCGGTCGTTCTTTCCTTTGTGCTTCCTGTGCTGCTGTGGATCATCATGAGCTACATGATCAGCGCCATCAGCGACGGCGAGGCGTCGCTGCGCAACATATACACGGCCACGGCCTACGCGCTGACGCCGTATCTCGTCGTGGTTCCCTTTGTGATTGCCGCGTCGTATGTACTGACCCTCAACGAGGCGTTTCTCATCGCCTTTCCCTGGTGGGCGGCGGTGCTTTGGTCGGGCGTACTGCTGATTCTCAGCATAAAGGAAACCCAAAATTATACCCTGAAAGAGTCGATCCGCACGATCGTTCTGACGATTTTACTGATTTTGCTCGCGGTTGTAACCTGTGTGATTTTATATTTGATGTGGAATCAGCTGGCGACCTTTGTGCAGGGAGTCTGGGAGGAGGCGATGTACCGTGTATCCGGTTAATAGCCCAAAAAGGAAACACGCGGCCCTGGGTATCTGTGCTCTTCTTCTGGCCGGAAGCGTCAGCGTGTGGGGGTTGTCCGCGGGAGACGTCCCGCCGAAGACAGCGGGCCCGGCGGCCGACACCTCCCTGGTGGAAACCCGCTCCAACCGGCATACGCAGCCCGAGAGCCAGGCACCGGCTCCCGCCAACCATCTGGGTTTGGAGGGATTTGAAAAGAAGCTGGAAAACGGCAGGCTGGAGGTTTGGTTTGAAGAAAACGCCGCCGCCATCCGGGTGGTGGATAAAGACAGCGGCTATATCTGGGGCGGCCTGTCGGACGACGAAACCGAGGAGATGAACGATCAGTGGGCGGACATGGCTGTTTCCCTGCTCACCTTGGAGTATTACAACGCGAACAACAATGTGAAAAAAATCAGTTTGTCCAGCGAAGAGGCGCAGGCCGCGTATTCATGGGATAGCGAAACTATGGAATGCCGATTCAGCAGCGAGGACATCGGCGTGGAGCTTGTGTTTACCATGACGCTGACAGCCGACGGGCTGCGGTTTGCCGTGGTTCCCGATTCCCTGAAAGAGCAAGGGGAAAACCGCTTGAAGTCTCTGTATTTCGTTCCGTTTCTGGGAAGCACGTTGGAGGACGCCACCCCTGGCTATATGTTCATTCCCGATGGGGCGGGCGCGCTGATCCGGTATAAAAAGAGCTCGGATTATGTGAAGCCCTATGAGGCGCGCATATACGGACAGGACCTGGGGATGGATCAGCAGGCGTTTCCCGGAGATTTGGTTTCCTCCCGCACCAACGATTACATGACCGATTCCCAGCAGGCCACCCTGCCGGTTTACGGTATGGTGCACGGGGCTGGCCATAACGGGCTGCTCGGCGTCGTGAGCGCCGGGGAGGAATACGCCCACATCGTCGCTTACCCGGCGGGCGTGACCACCGACTGCAACTGGGTGACCGCCCGGTTTGATTACCGCACGCTGTATACGGAGCCCACCAGCAAGGACGGGACCGGCATACAAAAGGTGCAGAAAACCGTGAACCCGATGAATCCGGAAATCCGACTGTATTTCCTCACGGGCGAGGAGGCGGACTATTCCGGCATGGCGGTTCGATACCGCACCCTGCTGGAGGAGGCGACGCTGCTGGGCAAGGAACGAATCGACGAGCGGTTGCCTCTGCGGCTGGACGTGCTGGGCGCGGAGGTGAAAAAGGGGTTCCTGTTTAACTCGCTGTCCGTCCTGACCACCACGAAGCAGGCGGAAGGCTTTCTTCGCGAGCTGGAGGAAGCGGGCATCGGGAATCTGACGATGATATACCGCGGCTGGAATGCGGGCGGGCTGAGCGGCGCGCGCTTCGGAAGCCTCCGGTTTGAAAACCGCGTGGGAGGGCGGTCGGATTTTAACGACCTGCGCGACCTGATTACGGGTGCCGGCGGTCGCTTTTATCTTGGGGTGAATCCGGTCACCGCCAACGAGGATCAGATTACGCTGCTGTCGGGCACGGCGATCTCCCTGTCCAACCAGCGGGTGGTTCTCAAGCGGCAGAACCCCAACGTCCTGTATCCCGACACCTATTTTGTCAAGGCGAGTATGCTGCGGGACACCGTCGGCGACAGTCTGGCAACGCTCACCGGCTTCCCGTTGGCGTTTGATCAGCTGGGGCACCGGCTCTATTCCGATTACACCCGCAAAACGCCGGTTACCCGGCGGGACATGAAGGGCGCCGTGACCGAAAGCCTAGCCGCCGCGGGCAAACAGGCCGCCGTCTATATGCCCAACGAGTATTTGTACGGCCATACGGGTGAATATCTAGACATTCCCATGAGCAACAGCCAATACCTGTACGAAACCGATACGGTGCCGTTTCTGCAAATCGTGCTCAAGGGCTGTCTGGACTATTACGCCCCGCCGCTGAATCAAGGACTGTATTCCGTTTACAGCGTGCTGCAGATGGCGGAATACGGGGCCTATCCCTCTTTCCTGGTGACGCAGGCGCCCAACACCGCCCTCGTTAACACGCCGCTGGAGGACTATTTTTCCCTGAGTTTTGGGGACTGGAAGGATAGCATCGTGGAGTGTTATGAAAAGCTGGACGGCGCGCTTTCCCAGGTGGAGGGCAAGCGGATTCGGCGGCATACGGCGTTGGATTGGGGCTTGATGCGGGTCGAATATGAGGACGGGACACAGATTTTTGTCAACTATCGGGACGAGATTCGTCATGTTGGCGACGTGACCATCCCGGCCCTGGGCCTCTATGTGAAAGGAGGAGGCCAATGAAAACGTCACGGCTCAACCGCATGAAAATGAGCACAAAGGATCGGTTCATCGGCATGGCGTTTGTGCTGCCGTGGGTGGTTGGCTTTTTGTTGTTCACCCTGTATCCCACAGTGTTTTCCTTCGCCCTGAGCTTCAACGAGTACCAGCTGCACCCCGATGGGGCCGTTATGAACTGGCAGGGCTTGTACTATTACAACCAGGTTCTCAACGTGGACTTGAATTTTAAGCTCAATCTGAGTAGTTCGTTGCTGTTTGTGGCGTGCGCGTCCCCGATCGTGTTGGTGTTCTCGCTGATTATTGCGATCCTTCTCAACGGCAAATACCCGATGCGCACCCTGTTCCGGGTCGTGTTTTTCATGCCGGTCATCATCATGAGCGGCCCAGTCATCGGCCGGCTGCTCTCGCGCTATACCACCGATTTCTCCGCCAATTCCCCTCAGATTTTCCAGTTCATTAACGCCATGCCTGGCTTTATAGGTAAACCGGTGCTAACGATTCTCAACAATCTGGTGTTGATTCTCTGGTTTTCCGGCGTGCAGATTCTCATCCTGCTGGCGGGGCTTCAGAAAATCGATCCGGATATTTACCACGCGGCGGACATCGACGGAGCGGGCGCGTGGGAGAAATTCTGGAAAATCACGCTGCCCTTCATGGGACCGCTGCTCCTGGTGTGCGCGCTCTATACCGTCATCGACGTGGCGAATTACGCCAACAACGCGGTCAACACGCAAATCCGTAACTCCGTTTTTCTCACCTCCGGGCTTTACAGCTTTGCGTCCGCCATGTCCTGGATTTATTTCGCTTGCATTCTGCTGCTGCTGGGGGTTGTGTTTGTGATATTTACGCTGTTCACCAGGAGGCGCCGCCATGACAAAAATTAGTCGTAGCCTGCGCCGGGGCCTTCTCGGCTCCAGGGAAAAGGCGGGATTCCTCCAGCTGGCCCCGCGCTATCTCATCTTGATCGGGCTGAGTTTCATCTATGTGTACCCGATTCTGTACATGATCATCAATAGCTTCATGTCGCCCGCCGATTTGGCCGACCCGTCGGTCAGCTATATTCCCACCCAGTTGTATCTGGAGAATTTTTCCAAGGCGTTTTCCGTGTTAAAATTCTGGCCCAGCTTGGGCAACTCGGTTCTGGTGGCGGGCGTGTCCGCGCTGCTGCAGACGCTGGTGACGGCGGTGGTGGGGTTTGGCCTCGCGCGGTTCCGCGTTCCGTTCAAAAAGGTGCTGCTGGTGCTGATTATCGCCACCTTTTTCATACCGGCGGAGGTCACCTCCATTCCCCGGTACGTGCTTTTTTTCCGCTATGGGCTTGTGGACACGCTGCTTCCCTCCTTTTTGCCCGCTCTGCTGGGGCAGGGAATTAGCAGCGCCATCTTTATTCTGGTGTTCGTCCTCTTTTTCAACAGCTATCCGCTGGCGTTTGACGAGGCGGCGTTCCTGGACGGGGCGGGTCGGTTCAAAGTGTTCACCCGCATCGCCCTGCCGATGGCGAAACCGGCCATCGTTCTGTCGTTCCTGTTCTCGTTTGTCTGGTACTGGAACGAAATCACCCAGTCGCAAATGTATTTCGGCAAGGTCTATCCCACCCTGATGCACATGCTCAGCGAGTTTGAGGCACGGTACAGCTTCATGCTGACCGGCGACGCGAACAACGTCGTCAACCCGACGCAGTCCATCACTCTGGCGGGCACGCTGATCGCTATCTTGCCTATGCTGCTGCTGTTCCTCGTCCTGCAAAAGCAGTTCATCAACAGCGTGGAACGCTCCGGCATCACAGGGGAATAAAAGCGCGCGTATGCAGAAGAATTGAGAGAAAAGAGGTACACATATGGTACAGCCAAAGGCGAGGGGCCTGCTGATCGTTCTGGCGCTGGCTTTGACCCTGGCGGGCTGCGGCCCCAAGCAGCAGTCTTCCTCCAGCCAGGCCGGCACGACGACCAGCGCATCAACCTCCACCGCCCCGACCGGCGGGGACGCCGCCACCCAGCCCACGGAGGATACCCAATCGACGACCACCACCACGACTACGGAAGAAACCGTCCCCACCAGCCCCGCGAGCAAGGAGCCAGCCGCTACCGAGCCCTCCGAGGACGCGTATCCCCCCTCGGAATACTCCATCCGCGGCAATTTGATGGGATTTGCGACCACCTCCGCAGAGAACGCCTTTAAGCGTCTGGACGGCGGGAGCCTGAAGGTATACGCGGTGGGGAAGGCGGACAGCCTGCCGGGGACGCTGATTGCGGTCAACCCCGGCCAGACTTATCAGGTAATCGACGGCTTCGGCGCCGCGATGACCGATTCCTCGGCCCACGTGATGTATAAGCTGTCGGAGGATAAACGCAACAGTCTCATGGAGCGGCTGTTCGACGAGAGTAAGGGCATCGGCCTATCCTACCTGCGCAACACCATGGGCGGCTGCGATTTTTCCACCGATTATTATACCTACGACGATCTGCCCGAGGGGCAGACGGATCCCGAGCTCAAGCGCTTCAGCATCGAGCGGGATATGAAACAAATCATTCCGCTGGAAAAGCAGGCGCTGAAAATCAACCCTAAAATCAAAATCATCGCGAGCCCCTGGACGGCCCCGCCCTGGATGAAAACGATTTATACCTACAACGGGCTGATGGATCCGTCCGGGGAGTATCCCGCGGATGCCCCGCGGCTGAAAAAGGAATTCTACGGCACCTGGGCGAATTATTTCGTCAAATACATCCAGGCGTATAAGGAGCAGGGGATCGTCATCGACGCCGTCACCCACCAGAACGAGCCGGGCGTGGATCCGCCCTATCCGGCCATGCGGTGGAATGAGGAAGAGATGATCGATTTCATCAAGAACCATCTCTATCCGGCCTTTCAGAAAAACAAGCTGGACACGAAGATTTACGCCTGGGACTATAGCTACGCGGGGATCAACGTGGTGCTGCAGATGATGTTCGAGGCGGGGGAGGCGCTGGACGGCGCGGCCTTCCACTTCTACGACGGCGACAGCGCGGCGCAGAACACCTTCAAGGACGCGTTCCCGGATAAAAACGTGCTGGTCACCGAGGCGTCGGGGCTGACCAAGCCTTTCATGAACGGGCTGTTCTGGCACATGAACAACATCACCAGTTCCCTGCGCAATCAGGGGACCGGCTATATCCTCTGGAATCTGGCCCTGGATCAGAACGGCGGACCCACGGTCAACGAGTACGATCCCACAGCGGGCGGCAGCAAGAGCCCGGTGTGCGTGCCGCTGGTGACGGTGAACACCGCAAACAATTCGTACAGCTTTACCTCCGATTATTACGCGCTGGCCCATTTCAGCAAGTTCATCCGCCCCGGCGCCAAGCGGGTGTTTTCCAGCGACACCGCCGCCGCTTCCGACGGCAAGCTGCTGAATCTGGCCTGCATGAACGAGGACGGCACGGTGACGGTGGTGCTCACCAACCAGTCGGCAGCCCCGGCGGATGTGAAAATCCAGGTGGGCGATCGGGTGTTGGCCACCACCCTTTCCGGCCGGTCGGTGACCACTCTGACCTGGTCGGCCAAATAAGCGACGAAAGGGAGGCGCGAGTTGGAAGGAAGGTCGTTTGGCTTTCTTTCCAACGGGTTTTGTGCCTTTCCGGCTTCGCCGGAACCGGCACAACTCCCCTGTCTCTGGAAAGGAATGTACTATGATGATGAAATCCTTGAAACGGGCGATTTCCGTTCTGGCGTCCGTCGCCCTGCTGTGCACCTCGACCGCCCTCATCCCGGCGACCGCGGCCGGCGAGGAGCCGGCGTATACCAAGCTGGCCGCCGGCACACACGCCGTGGTCAACAAGGGGACTATCCGCGACGATTTGGGCGTGGGATTCGGCAGCGCGGCCCAGTCCGAGGCGGATATACAAAAGTTCCTGGATCCTAATGCCAGCCCCTATCTGCAATATGCCGTGGAGGCTCCCGAGGCGGGCGTCTATACCCTGAAGCTGGGCCTGCGCTCGTCCGGCACGGCCGACACCCGGTTCGCCGTGATCGTCAACGACGGCGCGCCGCAGCTTTTGAAGCCGGGCGGCGGAGAGGAAGAGCTGTCGTTTTCCGCGCCGCTGGTCAAGGGACGCAACCTGGTGATCGTCACCAACTGCCTGGCCGATCACCTCGCGAACTATATCGTGCACGATTCCCTGTCGGTTCCCGCCCCGCTGACCGGGCTGAACGCCAGGGAGCTGACCCAAAGCGTCCGGGCGGTGGATATGACCTACTTTTTCAAGTATCCCAAGCGGGAAAACGGTGAGCTGGGCGGCGTGAACGACGGCGAATACGGCCCCGGGAAAATCAACGTGGACATTACCAGCCTGTCGCGGGATAATCTGTCGCAGGTGGCCTCCTTCGCCCTGACGGTCACCGCGCCGGCGGACGGCTATTATGAGGTGTCCCCGGTGGTGCACAGCGGCGCCACCGCCGGCGGCGCGTTCCAGGTGGGGATGCTCGTCAACGGGGACAACACCGGGCGTCATCCCATCTTTGGAAAGGCGGAGGGAAACCGGGAAAAGACCAGCAACCGGGTGTACCTGCGCCAGGGGGACAACACCCTGGCCTTCACCCTGGCGATGCCCGGCGCGTACGGAAACCGCTGGGCCTGGACCAACTACTACGACATCCAGCTCGGCGGCGGCGTAACCCTCAGCGGCTGCCAGGAGAACCCGGTGAGCGGCGTCAAACGGGCCAAGGCGGCGGTTTACCCGGTTCTCAACCTGGCCACCGTCAACCAGAACGAGGGGGACGTCCGGTTTGACCGCGCGGCGCAGTCGTTTGCGGACATCTGCGCGTATCTCGACCCGAACTACAGCCCGTATCTCGAATACTTTGTGGACGCGCCGGAGGGGGGGACCTACCCCCTGACCGTCGGGCTCAAGCAGAACGCGCAGCCGGGGCGAGGCTTCGCCGCCATCGTCAACGACGGCGCGCCGCGTCGGATTGCCTCGGAGACGAACGCCTCCCAGGTATCCTTTGAGGCGGAGCTGGTCAAGGGCCGCAACACGATCCTGCTGACCTGCATGGTGTCGGACGGCTCCGGCGGCTATATGGTTCACGATTATCTGGAGGTGCCCGCGGGGCTTACCCCGATCAACGCCCGGCCGCTGGAGACGACCAAGAGGGCGATGGATATGCGGTACAGCCACAATTATCCCAACAAAAACGAGGAACTGGGTGAGCTGGGCGGAAGCAACGACTCCTGGTACAGCGAAAAGCTGGTGAACATCACGGCGGCCAACCTGTCGGTGGGCAACTACACCAACATTTCCTCCTTCTCCGTGACGGTGGAGGCGCCCGTGGAGGGCTTTTACGAGGTGTCGCCCGAGGTGAGCATGGGCGGCAACGGGAAGCACCTGATCGGCGTGCTGGTCAACGGCAAAAACCCCGGCGTATACCCGGTCAACCAGGGCGGCAGCCGCCGGTACACCAACTACCGCGCCCGCCTGCGCCAGGGCCGCAACGTGCTGACCTTCACCATGGCGGTGCCGGCTCCGGCGGGCGCGGGCTACAGCACCGGTTGGATGTGGACCAATTTCTACAACATCAAGCTCAACGGCGGCCTGACCTTCGCGGAGCCGGAAAATGAAATCGAGCCGCGGGAGGCGTTCATCAACATCCTGGAGGCCGAGGAATACGGCGAGCGCAACCTCTTCATGACCGTGCCGGCCAACGACGTGCTCTCCGGCGGCAAGGCGCTCGGAGGCGCGCGCAACACGAACCTGCAGACCTTTGAAGAGATGGAAAGCCGTCTGGATCCCGACAGAACCCCATATGTGGAATTCAAGATCGTCGCCCCGAAGGCGGGAATTTATGAAATCGGCGCGGGCTTGCAGACCGGCGTGACGGAGCACTACATCCCCCGCGTGGCCCTGGTGGTCAACGGCGAGGTGTTCCGGTACCAGCACTGCGGCAACCTGAGCAACAAGGGCGCCAAAACGGTGTCGCCCGCCAACGCCCTGCAGGTGGAGCTGAAACAGGGAGAAAACACCGTTCTCGTCACCTCGATCACCCGGGAGGACGCGGAGGATGGAAACAACGGCTGGGTCAACGTCGACTACCTCTATGTCGAAAAGGCGCTCACCGGCGTGGATCGGGAGGAGCCGGTGCGCTTTGAGGCGGAGGACGCCGCGTATTACGGGATGTACCGCGTGGCGGAGGAGCCCGACAAAACCTATCTGGGCTTTGGCAACCTGGAGAACACCCACGAGCTGTATATGACGACCGACGATTTTACCCTGGACACCTTTGATCTGCTCCCGTATTTCGCCATGACCGTCACGGCGCCGGCGGACGGGGTTTACAAGGTGTCCGCCGGGGCCAATATCTGCGACCGGAATTTCGTCGGCGGGGCTATGGGGAAAATCGCCCTGCTGGTGGACGGGGTCCGGCACATCGTGCCCTTTGATTCCACTGGCGACAACAGCAAGCGTACCTGGATGGACACGCGGCTCGAGCTGACGAAGGGCGATCATGTGCTGATTTTCTCCGGCATCCTGTACAACACCTTTGAGACCTACTCGGTGGATTCCTGGATCAATTACGACTTTGTGGAGCTGCGCGGCGGCCTGACGGTCGCCGAGACCCAGCAGGATCCGCACAAGCAGGAGCTGAAGCGGTACGAGGCGGAGGACTGGGGCGCCATAAACCTGTACCAGCGCGACCGGCAGAACGACGCCAGCTACTCCGGCAACAACGGGGTGGGCTATGGCCAGAACGCCACCGGGCAGACCCGCGAGGAATTGCTGCGGGACGGGCTGAGCGAGCGGATGTCCTTTATCCGGTATACCGTCGTGGCGCCGGAGGAGGGGGAGTACCCCATCCGCCTGCGCATGGAATACGGCATGAGCGGCAAGGTGGGGCTGGAAACCGCTCAGTTCGGCGTTCTGGTGAACGGCGGCGAACCCCAGTTTGTGAAATTCCGAATTGAGACCGGCGGCAAGAAGTTTTTCACCGCCCCTCTGACCGTCCGTCTGGCCAAGGGAAAAAACACCATAACGATCACGGGCACCACCCGTGATACCTGTATCGATTCCAGCAACGACGTCTGGCTGAACCACGACTATATCGCCGTGGATCCGGCTTTGACCATCGAGAGGAATCAGCGTCTCGAGGCGGAGAGCCAAGCGTACATGAACTATCTGGTCGTGCGGGGCAGCCGGTATTCCAACGAAAACGCCATGGGAGACGCGGAGCTGTTTTACGTCATCCGGGACAATATCACCTACGACACGCTGAGCGCGGAGAACCTGGAAAACACCCCGCACGTCAATTATAAGGTGACGGCCCCGGCGGACGGCACCTACCGGATTACGGTGGGGGCCTATGCGGACGCGCTGTACTACGGCAGCTTCTATGGCCAGAATGATTTGGAAACGGGATACCTCACCTGCCTGGTCAACGGCGGGCAGAAGCAGAAAATCTCATATTACGTCATCGGCACCACCGACCGCGAGGTGGAGGTCCATCTGAAAAAGGGCGAAAACACCATCACCATCGTGAGCCAGCTTGCCGAGCAAATCACCTGGCCCACCCATCCAACCTACGACGCGCTGAAAATGGTGGATTTGGTGCAGGATTACATCGAACTGCCCCCCGAACTGCGGGGCGTGGTGGAGGGAGCGCTGAACCCCGGCGCCGACGACGTGGATACCGGGCTGTCTGACGGCGAGAAAATCCCGTCGTCCAACCCCACATCCAATCCTTCCGGGGCCCCGGAAACCGGCGAAAATACGGCGCGCGCCCTGCTGGCCCTCGGCCTGATGCCGGCCTGCGCGGCGACGGCGGTCATCTCCCGCAAGAGCAGAAAAGTCAGGAAATAAGCATAGTGACCGACACACGCTGCCGATGAGAGGGTCTTGTCGGCGGCGTGTATCTGAAAATTCCCGAAGGTGAAACAATGAGCATTTATACATTTGGTTCCGGTCCGCCGGCCGATTACGGAACGCTGCCCCATTCGCATTCTTCCTGGGAAATCCTGTACTATTATCAGGGGAACGTGACCTTGTGGGTAGACAATCAGCCTTATGAAATCGGGGCGAACACTATTGTCTGCCAGCCTCCGAATCTGGAGCATTCGGAGAGCACGCAGAGCGGTTTTAAAAACATGTACTTCTACGGGCCGGATTTTCTGCCGCCCAATGCCGTCGGGATCTCGATTTATGAAGACGACGCCGGGCTTTTTGAATCTGTCATGGCACTTGGATGCCGCGTATACCAGTCCGGGTTGCCCAACCGCCAGATGATTTTAGAAAAGCTGTGCAAGGTCATTTACGAGTACCTGTGCGCGTTTGAGGTCCGAAAATACAGCATCGATCCGCTGATACGGCAGATACAGGAATCAATTACGGCGCATTACACGGACGCGAATTTCGATTTGAATGCGCAGCTGAAAAAAATCGGTTATAGCCCCGACTATCTGCGCCGCTATTTCAAAGATGCCACCGGCATTTCCCCGCACAAGTATTTGCTCCAAACCCGCATCGGCTATGCCAAAAAGCTGATGGAGACCACGGCGGGCGAAGCCAAGCTGTCGGTCAAGGAGGTCGCCAAGAGCTGCGGGTTCGACGATCCCTATTATTTTTCCAAGGTTTTCAAAAAGCTGACGGGGAAATCGCCTTCCGAATCGATTCCCACGACGGCCAAAAGACGAAATTTACGATTGGGGTTAGGATAATTGCTACAGGCAGTAGACATACGCCGCCCCGGCGGCGCGCTGGAGGAGGCGCTCGGATTTATCATCCGGGAGCAGCTGGCGGATGAGACTTTGTGGAATCAGGTGGCGGATGTGTTCAGCGCCGACGTGGACGCGCCGGATCTCCGCTGGCGCGGCGAGTTCTGGGGGAAGCTGGCCCGGGGGGCCGCTCTGGTGGTGCGGTGCACCGGCGACCGGGAGGTATACGAGCTATTGACCCGGAGCGTGCGGCGGCTCCTGTCCCATCAGGACGATGAAGGGCGGTTGAGCACCTACGACAAGGCCCGCGAGTTCCAGGGCTGGGATCTTTGGGGCCGGAAATACGTCCTGGTGGGGCTCCAGTATTATCTAGACGTCTGCCGGGACGAGGTGCTGGCGGAGCAGGTGAAAACCGCGCTCATCCGGCACAGCGATTACATTGCGGATCGTATCGGCCCGAAAAGCGAAGGGAAAATTCCCATCACCACCACCAGCACCCACTGGGACGGCGTTAATTCCAGCTCCATCCTCAAGGCCTTCGTGGTGATGTACCGTCTGACCGGCCGGCGGCGATACCTGGATTTTGCGCGCTATATACTGGAAGAGGGCGGCATGGAGCATTTTCATCTCTTCCGGGCGGCGTATGAGAACCGGCTGGCCCCCTATGAATATCCGGTGACCAAGGCATACGAGATGATCTCCTGCTTCGAGGGGGCGCTGGAGCTGTATAAGGTTACCGGGGAGGAAAAGCTGCTGGACATGTGCGTCCGGTTTGCTGACGCGGTGCTGGCGACGGACGTGACCGTTGTGGGCGGCACCGGGTGCTACGACGAGCTGTTCGACCATTCCCGCCTGCTGCAGGTCCGGCCCTCTGCCGCGCATATGCAGGAAACCTGTGTAACGGTGTCGATGATGCTCTATCTGTTTGAGCTGATACGGATTACGGGCCGCGCGGCGTATGCCGACGCGTTTGAAACCATGCTGTACAACCTGTATCTCGGTTCGCTCAACACCGCAAGAAGCGCGAACAACCTGGGGCTGCCTTTCGACAGCTATTCCCCGCTGATTGAGAGCCGCCGCGCCCTGAAGGTGGGGGGCGAGATGGATATTACGCCGCACCGGAAATACGGCTGCTGCGCCGCCATCGGCGCGGCGGGAGCGGGGATTGCCGCCCGCCTCGGCGTTCTCGCGGGACCGGGCGAGGTACGCGCGGCGCTGTATACGCCCGGAGAGTTTGCCCTGACAATGGACGGGGCGCCGGTGCGGCTCGCCGTACATACCCGGTATCCGGAGGAGGGAACGGTCACGCTGGCGCTCGACCTGGAACAGCCGGTCTCCTTTCGGCTGCTGCTGCGCAAACCCGCCTGGTGCGACAGCTGCACGGTGTCGGTATGCGGTGGGGCGGTGGAACAGCCGGAGGCGGCCGACGGCTGGATGGCCCTGGAGCGGGTATGGCGGGCTGGCGACACGGTGGAGCTGGTTCTGGACATGCCGCTGCGGCGGATTCCCGGGTCGGCTATTGAGGCGGGCTGCTCCCGCTTTGCCGTGCAGCGGGGGCCGGTCGTGTTTGCCGCGGACAGGCGGCTGGAGGATCCCGGACGAGCGTTCTCCCCGTGCTGTGAACCGGACGGCCTGCTCAAAGGCAAGCCGGCGGACGCGGACGGCCTTGCCGTGCGGCAGTGCGTGGCGGTGGAGGAAACCGGCGGAGGCCGGTTCCGGCTCATCGATTATGCGTCGGCGGGGAAGACCTGGGATGAGGACTCCGCCCTCAGTGTATGGCTGGAAAGCGGACGGGAGGGCTGAGCGTGGCGAATATAGTGAAAATACTCGGGCACATGACCCTGCGTCAGAAGCTGGCGCAGCTCACCCAACTGGAGGCCGGCGTTCTGACTGGAGGCCAATCGGCCGTTACCGGGCCACTGATGGGATGCCCTCCCGGTCCGGAGGACCTCGGTGCCGTCGGTTCGGTGCTCAACGCGTTCGAACCCGGCGTCGTCCGGCAGCTGCAAAGACGACATATGGAAAGCGATCCTAACGGGATTCCGTTGCTGTTCATGCTGGACGTCATTCACGGATACCACACCATTTTTCCCATCCCGCTGGCCCTGGGCTGTTCCTGGGAGCCGGAGCTGGCGGAGAGGGTCGCGCGGGCCTCCGCGTTTGAAGCGTATCACGCGGGGGTGCACGTGGCCTTTTCGCCGATGGCGGATCTGGTGCGGGACGCGCGCTGGGGCCGGGTGATGGAATCCAGCGGCGAGGATCCCCACATCAACGGCCTCATGGCCGCGGCTTTTGTCCGGGGCTTGCAGGGCGACAACCTGTGCGCTCCCGGCTCTGTCGCGGCCTGCGTCAAGCATATCGCCGGTTATGGGGCCGTGGAGGCCGGCCGGGAGTACAACACGGTGGATATCGGGGAGCACATGCTGCGGGAGTATTACCTGCCCGCTTATCGGAGCGCCGTGCAGGCGGGCTGCGCGATGGCCATGACGGCGTTTACCACCTTGGACGGGATACCCGCCACAGCCCATACCCGCCTTCTGCGCGGAATCCTGCGGGGGGAATGGGGCTTTGAAGGTCCCATTATTTCGGATTACGGCGCCGTTCACGAGCTTATCAGCCACGGTGTCGCGCAGGACGGCGCAGAAGCCGCCCGGAAAGCGCTGCTGGCGGGCGTGGACATTGATATGATGGCGGGGGATTATCTGACCTGGGGCGAGAAGCTGGTGCGCGACGGGCTGCTGAAGGAAGCGACGGTGGACGAGGCGGTTCTCCGCCTGCTGCGGCTGAAGGAGGACTTGGGGCTGTTCGATGATCCCTACAGGGGCGTGGGGCCGGACGGCCCCGACGGGCCGCATTACGCGCCCGCCGCCCGCGAAACGGCCCTGGAAGCCGCCGCCAAATCCATGATACTCTTGAAAAACAATGGGATTCTTCCCTGCGCCAAGCACAGCCGCCTGGCCGTTATCGGCCCGTTCGCCAGGGCGCAGAGCCTGTTGGGGAATTGGGCCTGTCACGGGAACGAGCAGGATGTGGTGACGCTGGAAGAGGGATTGCTGGAAAGCGGGGCGGAGCAGGCGGTGTTTGTGGAAACGCCGCTGACGGAGGCGGCGGATAGGGAGACACTGCGCGGCGCGCTGGATGCCGCGCGGGAGGCGGAGTTGGTAATCCTGGCCCTCGGCGAGCATCCGCGGATGAGTGGCGAAGCCGCCAGCCGCACCGACATCCGGCTCCCGGCCTGCCAGCGGCGGCTCTTTGAGCAGGTCCGGGAGCTTGGCAAGCCGGTGGCGGTGGTGCTGTTCAACGGGCGGCCTCTGGATTTGACCGGGCTGCAAACGGCCGACGCGATACTGGAGGCCTGGTTCCCCGGCGTGGAGGGGGGGCGCGCGGCGGCGCAGATCCTGCTGGGCGAACGCAGCCCGGAGGGACGGCTCTCCATGTCCTTCCCGCGCTGTGTGGGGCAGTTGCCGCTGTATTATAACCGCCTGAACACCGGCCGGCCGCGTCGTGGTCCGTTCGGCGCGGAGAAATATGTGTCCGCCTATATTGACGAGGAGAACGCGCCGCTGTATCCCTTTGGGTTTGGCCTTACCTACACGGCTTTTACCTATGGCGGCGTCCGGTGCGGCGGCGACAGACTTTTTCCCGGAGAATGTCTACCGGTCTCGATACGGGTGACCAACACGGGTGAGCGGACGGGTACGGAAACGGTGCAGCTGTATATCCGGGATGTTTCGGCCAGCGTGTCGCGGCCGGTCCTGGAACTCAAGGGGTTTGTTAAATTGACGCTGGGGGCCGGCGAGAGCGGTGAAGCCTCCTTTGCCATCACGGAAAATATGCTGAAATTTCATACCGCGGACGGGGAATACCGGGCAGAGCCGGGTCTGTTTGAGGTATATATCGGCGGCGACGCCTCCGTCGGGCGAAAGGCTTCCTTTCGCCTGATGGAACCGCTGTCCGAATAGTCAGGACAATCATGGTAGGAAAGAAGGAACACGTTATGCATACACTCAGGGTGGCGACGGCCAATCTGCGCTGCGATATGGAATGCGACGGCATCTACGCCTTTCCGCGTCGGAAGAACTGGATGGTCAGCCAGCTGCGGACGCTCGACGCGGATTTATACGGCTTCCAGGAGGTACAGCCGCATATGCAGGCGTATCTGGCGGACGCTCTTCCGGAATATGGCTTCATCGGCTGCGGCCGGCAGGGCAATCTGGTGGGAGAGGCGGTCCCGATCGCTTATCGGCGGGCGCGGTTCGTGGTGACCGAGCTGCGCCATTTTTGGCACAGCCTGCAGCCCGGCGCGCCCGGTTCCACCTTTGGGCTGGATCAGAGTGGCTGCCCCCGGTTCTGCACCGTGGCGACGCTGTACCACAAGGCCACCGGGAAAACGGTGCGTCTATACAACACGCATCTGGATCACGAGGGGAAGCTGGCCCGGGTTCTTGCCGCGGCGCAAATCCGGCAGGATATTTCCCTGCACACCGACGCGCACGCCGTTTTTGTCACGGGCGATTTCAACGACACGCCCGACAGCGATTGCGTGGCGGTCATGGTACAGGACGGCGCCATGCTGGACGCCAGCGCTGACATAGGGCCCAGCTTTCACGGATACGGCAGCGTCGAGAAGCCGGTAAAAATCGATTATGTATTCACACTGGCTTCGCTGCCGCCCATCGGCAGCCGCCTAGTTTCGGATCGCAGCCCGGAGGGCGTTTATTTTTCCGACCACGATATAGTGACGGCGGAGTTTAAGCTATGTGACTGAGGAGCGCGTCACGCGGGTTCTGCGGGATTTTTTGGACGTATAGCGTAGGCAATTCTTTGGATAACCGGGAGGCGGTCATGGAAACCTTTTTTAACAGGGCTCAACCGGTTTGGCTGGACGGACTGGAGGAGACGCCGTATATACGGGCGGAGTTTAAGACGGTGCTGCCGGCGGCGGGAGACAGCGCCCGGGTGACGGTGCGAATCGCCACGTCGGGCGTCTATCAGCTGTACGCGGGAGGCTGCTTCGTGGCTTACGGCCCCGCACGGGCGGGAAAGGGACATTTTCGGGTGGACGACATCCCGCTCTCCCGCTTTTTGCATGCGGAAGAGACAGTCCTGATTCTGGAGGTGTGTGGGTACTGCGTCAACTCGTTTTATCTGCAAAACCAGCCTTCATTCGTACAGGCGGAAGTGCTCGTCGACGGGAAGTCCGTTCGGTGGACGGGAGAGCACTTTACCGTGCGTGCGAATCCCTGGGTCGTGCGAAAAACCCAGCGATACAGCTTTCAGCGCCCGATGGTGGAAGCGTATCGGTATCCGATTCCCTACCGGCAGGATGGATTTTATCAGCCGGCGCGTTGCCCTTCGGAGCAGATTCCCAAACGGACGGCGGATAAACGGCTGCTGGCCCGTACGGTCCCCTACCCGCAGTATGAAAGGCTGGAGGCCCGGTCGGTTGAGGGCGGTCGGCTGGAGCCCTTTACGCCCAAGGCGTATTGGCGGGACAGGAGCTTTCTTGAAATCGGGGAAAAGCTTTTGGGGTTTCCGGCGGAGAAATTGGAGGTTTCCGCGGTCAAGGACTGCCAGGAGCTGCGGGAGCTGCCGGACGGGCGGCTGGATTTTGACGAGCCGGGACGCTACGTCATCTATGAGCTGCCGCATAACGCCTCCGGTTTTTTGGAGATAGAGCTGGCCTGCTTCAGCCCGCTAACCCTCTATGTCTCCTTTGACGAGCTGCTGATGGAACGCGCCGCTGACGGCCGCGCGAGCCGGGTGGACTGCACGCGCCTCGACTGCGCGAACGCGGTGCGGTATGACCTTGGCGCCGGACGGCACAGCCTGCGCTTTTTTGAACCGTATACCATGAAATATCTGCGCTTGGCCGTCGTGGGCGGAACCTGCGCGGTGGAGGCGGTAGGCCTTACGGAATACAAGCATCCGCCGCTGGAGCTGGATATGGCGGGGCTTACGCCGGAGCTGCGGATTATCGGGCTAGCGGCGTTGGAAACTTTCCGGCAGAACGCCGTGGATTTGTTCACCGACTGTCCGTCCAGGGAGCGGGCCGGCTGGCTTTGCGACAGTTATTTCAGCGGCCGCGTGGAATACGCCTTAACTGGAGGGCACACCATAGAAAGAGCTTTTCTGGAAAACTTTTTGCACGAGGAACCGTATACCGCCTTGCCGGAAGGGATGGTTCCCATGTGCTATCCTGCGGATCATTATGATGGTTGGTTTACGCCTAACTGGGCCTTATGGCTGCTGCTGGAGTTGGATGCCTATCGCAGAGAATCGGGAGACGCGGATTTGCCCGCGCGATTTCACGGCAAGGTTTCCGCGCTTCTGCGCTATTTTGAGCGGTTTGAAAACGAAGACGGCCTTTTGGAAAAGCTGGAGGGCTGGGTGTTTATCGAATGGTCCCGTGCTAATGAGTTTGTACAGGATGTGAACTATCCCACCAACATGCTCTATGCGGCCGCCTTGGCCGCGGTTGGCAGGCTGTACGGCGATGAAGCTTTGCTGCGCAAAGCTGACAGGGTACGCTCCGCCGTATTGGTGCAGTCCTTTGACGGGGAGTTTTTTGTAGACAATGCCAGGCGTGTTGACGGCCGGCTCGAGAGAACAGGGATGATAAGTGAGACCTGCCAGTATTACGCTTTCTTTTTCAAATTGGCCACGCCGGATACCCATACGAAGCTGTTTGAAAGGCTGCTGTCCGAATTCGGCCCGCAACGAGAAGCAACGGTATGGCCGCAGGTATGCCCCTCCGCCCCATTTATCGGAAATTATCTCCGTCTCGATATATGCATGCAATACGGGTATCGGCAGCAGGCCATGGATAACGTAGTTGAATATTTTCTGCATATGGCTCAGATGACGGGAACGCTGTGGGAGCATGAGGATATACGAGCCAGCTGCTGTCATGGATTTGCCAGTTATGTGTTGTATTGGCTGGCTACAGATTTGTTTGAAAAAGGATAGCAGGAGTGACTATCTTGGCAAGTAAGCATCAGCCGGACAGATATCTTGGCAAAGGAATAAAAAATTTGGCGTGGCAGGATAGCCACACGCATTCGCAGACAACCTATTTGCATACAATTCGTCCATAGTGTTTCTTGAAGAACACCACTTCTATTCATCAATTCCTTAACGATGATTTTTCTTCCCTCATCAGTAAGAATTGTAAATAGTATGACGGTTTCACAAGCACGCAAGAATACTGGTGGCAAGACAGAAATTTTATAATAATAGCGAATTATGAAGTTTAAATATTCTAAAGAAACCGGGTGAGTAGCTAAATGAGGAAGTGATCAAGGGTCAAATCAAGAAACTGGTACATGGAAACGTAGAGGAAATTATCAATGGTTTGCTAGAGGCAGAGGCGCCGAAACTGATCCAAGCGGCGCGCTACAAGCGCACTGAGGAGCGGCAGGCGTACCGCAGCGGTCACTACCTGCGTAACTTGACTACTACCTCCGGCGACGTGACCTTGAACGCCCCTTGTCTAAAGGGAGCAACCTTTGAACTGCCATCATCGTGCGGTATCGCCGCCGAGAGAGATATCACCGAAGTGCTGTGGGGCAGCAAGGAGTCCCCCTTTACCATCAACGAGCTGAACAAGAAAGGCCTATGTGGACGCCATCTACATGCGCCGCAACTGGGGCGGAGAATATGAGAATGTGGGCGTACTGGTTGCCATTGCGGTCAATGAGGACGGCTACCGCGAGATGCTGAGGGCTGCCTAAGAAATGAAAGAGGACAAGGCCAGCTGGGGCAGCTTTTTTCGGTGGCTCAAAGGGCGAGGTCTGGAGGGCGTCCAGCTTATCGTGGGAGACAAGTGTGTGGGTATATTGGAGGCTGTGGGAGCGGTGTACCCGGAGGCCAAATATCAGCGATGTGTGGTGCATTTCTACCGCGATGTATTTTCTTGCGTCCTGCGTACCAAAGGGAAACTGGTGGCTAAGTGCTCACTATTCATGCACAGGAAAGCAGAGCCGCCGTCCAGGCGAATGCACGAGATGTGGTTGCGGCCCTGCGTGAGATTAAGCTGCCCGAGGCGGCCAAAAAGGTTGAGGATGGGATGGCGGAAATGCTGGCATACATGGATTTCCCTATGAACACTGGAAGCGCGTCTGCCCCAACAACGTCATCGAACACCTTAGCCGAGAGATTCGTGACCGTACCTGAGTGGTAAAGGCTTTCCCTGACGACAATTCCGCTCTCATGCTTACCTGTGCCCGGCTTCGTCATGTCGCTGGTACACAGTGGGGTAGCAAGAAGTATATGAGCATGAAACATTTAGAGATGGCGTGTGACGATGCCTCTTTTGCCGGTTGACTTTATTCTCGTTCTGACTGCAAACTAATTTTTGCATTACTCTTGACACTACCAAAAGTGTTGTGCTTGTTCGAACTTACGGTGCTTATCAAATAAATTTGGAAATGCATTTACACTGTCTTTTGGAAAGGGGTCGTTTTATATCATAGATTAGCGAATTTGGCAGGTAATCTCCTGTTGTGGTGATCGCGCTTAATGATGAGATTACTGCGTGTTGGAGAGATGAGGACTTTGTATAGCCATAACCCGACTCATATTACCGCCTATATATACTTGCCACAAGAAAAAATTTACACTCACCCAAACGCTGTCGCTCCAGGCAAACACGTCGCGGTGGTACATCCCATGAAAACAATGATAGCGAGCTTCCCCCAAACGCGCGGCCAAATTCACCCTCAAAAATGAGGGCGAATTTGACCTTTTTTTTGCTTGCATACAGGTGTGCGGCCTTGTTGTCGCTCGCCACCGTTCCGATCTGTTTTTGATTTAAAAACAGATCGGAGGTAAAGAAAGGTGGATGTCCAAAAGTATATCCGACTTCATGGCAAGCAAATTTCCGTATCGGATGAAGTGTACGAACTATATCATAAGACAGCGAGAAAGGCACGGTATTTTGCGAAAGAATTAAAATATAGGAAGATCAGAGTGGATGCGAAAAACGAGAGTGTTTTATACGTTCCAGCCCGAGAGGATTCGCTGGACAGGCTCATGGACGATAATGGCGAACAGTTTTCCGACAAGTCTGTTCATGTTGAGGACGAAGCCTGTTTTGCGATTATGTGCGATGCTCTGCATCAGGCTTTATCTCAACTGGATGCACAGGAACGTCAGCTTATTCAGGCTCTGTACTTCGAACAGAAAACCGAAAGACAATGGGCCTCAGAAATAGGTGTTCCTCGTATGACGGTGCATGATCAAAAGGTGAGAATATTGGAAAAATTAAAAAAACTCCTAGAAAAGTAAAATAATTCCGTCCAGCCCCCTCACTCAACGGCTAAGAGAGTGAGGGGGTTATTCTTTACTGAATTTTATGCCCGCCTCGTAGCGATGGACAAGCTCTTTGATAACAGAATATTCCGTCATACGAATACGTTAACTCTTGTGGCCGCGACGAACGGCCAGCCAGTTGGACGGATGCGCCATGACGAAAAAAACAAGCGAATGGGAATACACTTGATGATGGTTCCGGATCCGCTGTTTCTTTTCTGAGCGATTCTATCTTATAGTCCATATAACAGGGTGATCCCCTGGGGGCAATGAAAGCAAGAGGGACAATGATACTCCCGTCCAGCCATAGATTCAAGCAATGGGGGCGGCTCGCAGAGATCCTGGGAGGGGTGAAATTCCCGTGACGCTGCTAATCGGCAGCGGTTCGTGTGATTCCAGCATCAGGAGTCCGACAACCTCTGGTTGCCGGATCCCGGGTACACGACAAAAACAGATCGATTTGGCGAGGGTGGCTGGTGCCGGCTGCCCTCGCCGGTACTTATGGGGGCATAATTATGCTGGATGTAAAACGTGGACAAATCTTTTATACGAAGCTGGAGTCAGTTGTAGGTTCGGAGCAAGGGGGAACCCGCCCAGTGCTTATTTTGCAGAACGACAAGGGCAATCGGTATTGTCCCACCACTATCGTGGCCACCATCACCAGCCGGAAAGAAAAGGGGAGGGTTCCGGTTCATATTCCGATTCTGGCCGATGGTTTATCGAAAGAATCGGTGGTGCATCTGGAACAGATACGTACCATTGATAAACAGAGGCTGCTCCGATATGTTGCCTGGCTTGACGAATCCATCATGCAGCAAATCAATCGGGCGATTGGGATCAGCCTTGGCCTAAAAAATACGGAGGCGGTAAAATCATGACGGTTCCTTTGACCGAGGACAAAACACTCGATCGTCAGCATCGACTGGAACGTCAGCACGGTTCCTGTCATATTCGCCTCCACTTTTTAAAGCTCCCCAATTCGGCGGTAGAGGACGTTGTTCTGGATAGCCTTATCGATACCTTTGAAAAGCGTAATGAACGGAATTGTGGCTGCGCATAATTGTTAAGTTTTTATGTTGGTGAGGGAAATCGCTGGATCTGTTCAGCTGGTGCTTATATAATACAAGATATGGAGACCGTGCACCTTGAAAGCTGAATACCGTATGTTGTACCAAATGTGCAGCCTTGCATATTTTGAAAAGATATGTGAGGGTTAAGCCATGAAACGAGTTTATACTTTATACCGGGTCAGTTCCAAAGGTCAGGTCATCGAGAACGATATACCGATGCAGAAGCAAGCGGCCCGCGAATTTGCCGACCGAAACGGATGGGTTATCGTCAAGGAGTTTTTTGAAAAAGGTATTTCCGGCTACAAGGTTTCCGCCGATGATCGGGATGCCATTCAAGATTTGAAGGCCGCAGCCGAACGGAAGGAATTCGATATCCTGTTGGTGTACATGTTTGATCGCTTGGGCCGTAAGCAGAACGAAACCCCTTTTGTGGTGGAGTGGTTTGTTAGTCAGGGCATTGAGGTGTGGAGTACCCAAGAAGGACAACAGCGCTTTGAAAATGATGTGGACTACCTGATGAATTATATGCGCTTCTGGCAGGCGAACGGCGAGAGCCGCAAGACCTCCACCCGTGTCAAAACCCGGATTCGGCAATTGACCGCCGAGGGAGTTTATACCGGCGGTGTGACGCCTTTCGGGTATACTCTGGTGAAAAGCGGCAAGTGCAATAAGAAGGGCAAGGAACTCATGGACATTGAGATCGACGAAACGGAGGCGGCTGTTGTAAGGACGATCTTCGAAAAAACAGTCCGGGAGGGCTTCGGCTCCTACCGCATGGCTGACTATCTCAATGGATTGGGAATCAAGACCCACAACGGCAGCCAGTTCCAATGCAACACCATAAACCGAATTTTGCGCAACCGGATGTATTGCGGCTATTTTGTCGCCGGTGACGTCGAATCTCCCCATATAGAACGCATCCAGATTATTGAAGAACCACTTTTCTTTCAAGCGCAATACATCCTCGATCAGCGGGCCAACACGGAAAAAGAGAAACAGCAAATTGCTCGCACGACCAAAGGCAAGACGCTGTTGTCCGGCAATCTGTACTGCGCCCACTGTGGTTCCAGAATGGTGGCCACCAGCTATGTGGATAGGTATACCCGCGTCGACGGCTCGGAATACCGGGTTCGTAAGCAGCGGTATATTTGTTGCAATAAGGCACAGAAACGCGGAGCATGCGACGGGCAAGCGGCATATATAGCCGCCACCGTTGACGACGCAGTCATGGAAATCCTGCGGGATTATCTGGCAAGTATTCGTGTAACTCCGAGGGACAAAGCCCTGGAACGGCGATACAAGCGAGATATAACCTCTGCAAAAGAGCAGCAAAAAAAGACCGCTTCTTCCCTGGAAAAGAAGAAACGGCGGCTGGTGGAATTGTCCGGGGAGATTGCCAAATCGTTGATGGGGGAGAGCGCGTTCACGCCGGAGATGCTTTCCTTGGCCATTGAAAATGCCAAGAAAGAAATCCAGCAGGATGAACAACGGCTTCTGGAAATCGACAAGGTTCTCAGCGACAAAGAGAGCGCGATGAAAGATCTGGATTTCTATTACAGCCAATTCCGCAGCTGGGCGGAGGAATTCGACAACGCCACGCTTGAACAGAAGAAGATGATCGCCTGCCAACTTATGCGGGAGGTCAGAGTTTCCAGGGGATATGAACTGGATATCGTATTCAATATCAATTACCAGCAATTCATAGACGAGGCCGCCGGAGCAGCGGCCAGCTGACGCACCGCGTTTTATGGCACAAGCGCATGAGGGGGGAAACTACTTCAGAAGTTCACATTGTTGTGGCACTTTTTTGCCGCGTGACTTTCCGTAGTTTTTGTGTACGTTTGGTAGAGCATGCGGCTGTTAACCGCAGGGTCGTTGGTTCGAGTCCAACAGGGGGAGCCATAGAAAAAGCTCCGAAAGCCCTGGGTTTTTGGAGCTTTTTTCTTTTTAAAAAAACTGACATACATCATCTTGAAAAGAGTATGTCAAAAGCATTTTCCAACCGTTTTTGAGGTCTTTTTTCAGAAAAAATCCTTTCTGTTGTTTGCAGACGAAATCGTTGGTTCTTGATAAGAAAAAATATGGGCTGGACCCACTTTTTGCCCGGTTTTTTGAAACTTTAGACGTGAATAAGTACAAGATCGAAACAGATAATCGAAAATAAAGATCTGACATACATTTGCATGAAAAAGTATGTCAGTTTTTTCATCTCATATTTTGCGTAAATTTTCTTTCATGTCAAAGAAGCGCATCCTACCCGTTTGCTAATGGGCAGAATACGCTTTCACAATTTATGCAATTTCGGTATTACTCTGCCAGATAATATTTATAAAGTAACTTACAGCAATTGGGGCGATGATAATTTTGTATCATCGCCCCAATTTCATATATCACTTGATTTAGGCTATTCGCTTTTTGTTTCGGGAGCACTAATAGTGATAAAGGACAAGGGTAGTGTCAAGAGTTATGCGCAAATTAGTTTGCAGTCAAAAACAGAAAGAAGTC
>ERZ824522.705-NODE-705-length-29262-cov-8.291095_pt1 | contig 29262 bp, 19 predicted proteins | sample MGYA00519935_ERZ824522 | MGnify/ENA primary metagenome ERZ824522 (study PRJEB31778, sample SAMEA3449160) | human gut metagenome | biome: human gut; feature: human-associated habitat; material: faeces | place: United Kingdom | collected 2010/2012 ...
GGCGGATCTGCTCGCCGTTGTTCGAGGGCGTCAGGCCGATGTTCGAGTCGATGATGGCTTTCTCGATCGGGCGCAGCATGTTCTTGTCCCACGGCTGGATCAGGATGGTCCTGGCGTCGGGTACGGTGACGCTGGCAGCGCCCGAAACGGGAACCTGCGAGCCGAAATAGTCGACCATCACGCCGTTCAGGGCGTTGGGCGACGCCTTGCCGGCGCGAACGTTCAAAAGTTCCTCTTCGAGGTGGTCGATGGCCTTCTGCATGCGGCCCGTAGCTTCGTTGAGAATCGTCTTGGTATCCATATGTGTTGGAGTTTAATTTCCGAGTGTTTTTTCGATGGTGCGGATCAGCTCCTCGAATTCATGTTCGTCGTAGCCCACCGTGGCCAGCACGACCTTGCCCTTACGGTCGATCACGAAGTTCCGCGGGATGTAGTTCGAAGCGTAGCGGTCGTAGACGGTGCGTGCGGGGTCGAGTCCCATCGGGAAGGCGTAGCCCGTCTTTTCGCGGAACGCCTCCACGGCCTCGCGTTTCTCGCCTCGCGATACGGGCAGGAAGACGAACTCCTTGCCGGCGAAGCGGTCGATGATGTCCGTCTGCACGCGGGTCAGCTCCTGCCGGCAGGGCGGACACCACGTGGCCCAGAAGTTGAGCAGCACGACTTTGCCCTTCAGGTCGCCGAGCGTCACGGAGCTGCCGTCGACCATCTCGACCGTGAAGTCCGGAGCCGTGTCTCCGGCCTTTACGAGCGTTGTCGATTCGGCGTCCGTCTCGGCGCCCTTCTTGGTGTTGCGGTTGCCGCACGAGGGCAGCAGCAGGATGACGGCGATGATCGCGGCGATCAGCGCCAGCATCACCCACAGCGATTTGTTGCTTTTCTTGGTTGCCATAGTCTTACAGTTTTACCAGCGTTCCGATCTTCTCCCCGGCAAGGACTTTGCCGAGGTTGCCCGCGGTGTCCATGTCGAAGACGATGATCCGGAGACCGTTCTCGCGGCAGAGCGTGAAGGCCGTGAGGTCCATGACCTTCAGACGGCGGTCGAGGACCTCCTCGAACGTGATTTCGTCGAATTTCGTCGCTGCGGGGTCCTTCTCCGGGTCGGCCGTGTAGACGCCGTCCACGCGGGTGCCCTTCAGCATCACGTCGGCCTCGATCTCGATGCCGCGCAGCGCCGACGCCGAGTCGGTCGTGAAGTAGGGATTCGACGTGCCGCCCCCGACGATCACCACGTAGCCCGCTTCGAGGTATTCGATGGCACGGGCTTTGGAGTAGTATTCGCCGATGGGTTCCATGCGGATCGAGGTGAGCACCTTGCATCGGACGCCGTTGTCTTCGAGCGCCGACTGGAGCGCCAGCGAGTTGATGATCGTGGCGAGCATGCCCATCTGGTCGCCCTTCACGCGGTCGAAGCCCTTTTTGGCGCCCGTGAGGCCGCGGAAGATGTTGCCGCCGCCGATGACGATGCCGATCTGGACGCCCGTTGCTGCGGCGGCTTTGATCTGCTCGGCGTAGGATTGCAGCATCTCGGGGGAAAGCCCGTATTTCTGTCCGCCTTGCAGCGATTCGCCGCTCAATTTCAGGAGTATTCGCTTGTATTTCATCGTGGGTCGCGTTTTATCGTAGTGCGAAGATAGGTATTTTTTCGAAAAAATTCATATATATTCCTTATCTTTGGTGTCGTAACGACACTTTTACCGGTCGGAGCGTTTTGCAGGGCCGCGCGCGATTCGGTTTTGGAGGCGTCCGTTCTTTTTTCTATCTTTGCAATCCTTATGTCGTCGGAAGAATATAAACTGCTCGATACGATTTCCTCACCGCGGGAGTTGAAAAAACTCCCGCCGGAGGAGCTGTCCGCCTACTGCGACGAGCTGAGGCGTTACATCATCGACGAGTGTGCGGTCAATCCGGGCCACCTGGCATCGAGCCTCGGGGCCGTGGAACTGGCTGCGGCCCTGCATTACGTCTTCGACACCCCGGAGGACCGGATCGTCTGGGACGTCGGCCATCAGACCTACGCCCACAAGATCATCACGGGACGCCGCGAGGCGTTTAAAACCAAACGGCAGCTGAACGGCATCAGCGGTTTTCCGCGCATGTCCGAGAGCGAATACGATTCTTTCGGGGGCGGGCACGCTTCGGTGTCGATCTCCGCGGCGTTCGGCATGGCCAAGGCCGCCGAACTGCGGGGCGAGAAGCGGCAGGTCGTGGCCGTGATCGGCGACGGCTCGATGACCGGAGGGCTTGCGTTCGAGGGGCTGAACAACGCCGGGGCCTCGAAGCGCACCAACCTGCTGGTGATTCTCAACGACAACAACATGGCCATCGACCAGGCCACGGGAGCGCTGAAAAACTACCTGCTGAAAATCTCGACCTCGGTGCACTACAACCGTTTCAAACAACGGCTGTGGGGGCTGATGTCGCATACGCCGCGGCTGCTGCGGCTCTGCCAGAAGGCGGGCAACGCCGTGAAGCAGGGGCTGCTGAACAAGAGCAATTTTTTCGAAAGTCTCAATTTCCGCTATTTCGGTCCGGTGGACGGTCACAACCTCAAGGAGTTGGTGCGGACGCTTCGGGCGTTGCGCGACATCGAGGGGCCTAAACTGCTGCACGTGATGACGGTCAAGGGCAAGGGCTACCTGCCGGCCGAGCACGACCAGCCCGCCTGGCACGCCCCGGGGCGTTTCAATCCCGATACGGGCGAGCGGATTTCGGCTCCGGGCGGCGCAGCGCGTTATCAGGACGTGTTCGGCGAAACCCTGCTGGAACTGGCGCGCCGCGACGAGCGCGTCGTGGGCGTCACGCCCGCCATGCCGTCGGGCTGTTCGATGAACATTCTGCTGCGCGAGATGCCCGGCCGCTGTTTCGACGTGGGCATCGCCGAAGGGCATGCCGTGACCTTTTCGGCCGGACTGGCCGCGGCGGGCATGGTTCCCTTCTGCAACATTTATTCGAGTTTCATGCAACGGGCCTACGACAATGTGATCCACGACGTTGCGATTCAGGATCTTCCGGTGGTGATGTGTCTCGACCGGGGCGGCCTGGTGGGCGAGGACGGGGTGACGCACCACGGGGTCTTCGATATGGCCGCTTTCGGCGCCGTGCCGGGACTGACGATCGCCGCGCCGATGAACGAACCCGAACTGCGCAACATGATGTATACGGCCCTCGGATCGGGACATCCCTTTATGATCCGCTATCCGCGGGGGCACGGCGAGGGCCTGCCGTGGCGCGGCGAGAAGTTCGAGACGCTGCCCGTCGGACGTGGCCGCCGCCTGCGCGAGGGCGCAGACGTGGCGCTGTTGACCGTGGGGACCGTCGGCAACGCCGCCGCACGGGCCGCCGGACGCGCTGCCGCGGAAGGCGTGAGCGTCGCGCATTACGACCTGCGGTTCGTGAAACCGCTGGATGAAGCGTTGCTGGACGAAGTGGGGCGTAAGTTCCGCCGTGTGGTCACGGTCGAGGACGGTTCGCTGCGCGGAGGCGTCGGCGAAGCCGTCGCGGCGTTCTTCAACGGCCGCGGCTACGACGTGCGGGTGCAGCGGCTCGGCATCGGCGACGAGTGGGTCGAACACGGCACGCCCGGGCAGTTGTACGCCCTGTGCGGCTACGACGAGGAGGGCATTCTGCGCGCCCTGCTCGATACCCGCGCGTAAATTTTCCGCAACGCATTTTTTCGGCACAAATTCTGTGTGATGGCTTCCCAAAACGACCGGGAAATGAAAATCGTCATTTTATTGCTTGCTGCCGCCCTTTTGATTCTGGGTGCGGTGGCTGTCGCGGCGGCTTCGGACCGCACCGACCGCATGCCTGTCGCCGTGTTCGACCTGCGGCGTTATATGGGAACATGGTATGAGATCGCCCGCTACGATCATTCGTTCGAACGGCGGCTGGCGGGTGTGCAGGCGCACTACGAATTGCTGTCCGACGGTCGGGTGACCGTCGAGAACAGCGGCGTCGACTATCGTTCGGACCGTCGCAAACGGGCGCGCGGCAAAGCCCGCGCCACGGCGATGCCGGGGCGTTTGCGGGTCTCGTTTTTCTGGTTTTTCTATTCGGATTACAACGTGCTGGAACTCGGCCCCGATTACGACTGGGCGCTGGTGGGCGGCGGTTCGTCGAAATACCTTTGGATTCTCTCGCGCACACCCCGTCTGCCGAGCCGTACGCTCAACCACATCCTGCGGCTGGCCGAAGCGCGGGGCTACCGCACCGGGAAACTGTTGTTCGTGGATCAGGGGCAGGGAATTTCGCCGCCTTTGCCGTAAAGGCATTTGTCAGAGCACGAACACCCAGTCGTCGCCTTTCGAGAGGGCCGGGTCCAGGCGGAAGCCTTCCCATTCGAACGACCGGAGCGTCGCGGGATCGGCGATGCGGTTTTTCAGGATATGCCGCGTCATCTCTCCGCGGCACATTTTCGTATAGACCACGACGGTTTTCAGCCGGTCGCCCTCGCGGACGCGGAATTCGGGCGTGATGACCCGCGCTTCGCGGCAGACGCGTTTCCAGTCGAACAGCCGCTTCATCTCTCCGCTCGCCAGGTTGACCAGGATGCCGTCGTCGGCGTGAATCCGGCCCAGCAGGTCGTCGGTCAGCCGGCTTTGCCAGTAGGAAAACATCGTTTCGTCGCCGCGGCCGGGCAGTACGGCGTCGCCTTCGAGCCGGTAGGTGCGGATGGCGTCCAGCGGGCGGAGCAGTCCGTAGAGGAACGAGGTGATGTTGAGGTGCCGTTGGGCGTATTCGAAATCGGCGTCGGTGAAACTCGCCGGGTCGATGCGTTTGAAGACGATTCCCGTGTAGGCCGTAAGGGCCGGGATCGCCGCGTCGTCGTCGCCGTGGAAGCGGCCGTAGCGCAGGCGGTTTTCGGCGGCGATACGACGGTTGACGCGCAGGAGCCGGGCCAGTTCGTCGGTCGGGAGCGTCGCCAGCCCGGCGGCCAGTTCAGAGGCCTCGCTGCGGTAGGCGGGCCGGGTCGTGCGGGGCGTCGGGACGGAACTGCGCTCCGTCATCGTCTTGGCGCAGGAGAGGAGCAGCTGCATGGCGTTCGGGCGTTAAGCTACGGAGCAGGGGATGCCGAGCGCTTCGACGCGCGCGGCGATGGCCTGCAACTCCTCTTTGGTGACTTTTTCGAGCGTCGGGCAGGGGGTGTCGCGGTCGAGCGAGTAGACCATCACCTGCCGCGGGCGGATTTCGGCGACGAGCCGGAGCCAGGCCGAGACTTCCTCTTCGGTGGTGTTGTCGACGGGCTGTCCGCCGCACTCCCCGCGCAGGAACATCGTTTGCAGAATCATGCGCCCGTCGAAGCGTTTCATCGCTTCGACGATGCCCCGCACCGTGTAGGACGCGCTTTGCGGGTTGTTCATCCGCCGCACCGTCGCGTCGAACGCCGAATCGAGTTTGAGGATGTTGTTGTCCACGCGCAGCAGGGCGCGGCGGACGCTGTCGCGGTGGATCTGCGTGGCGTTGGAGAGCACCGAGACCTTCGCCGCGGGGCACAGCGCGTCGCGCAGGGCGATCGTGTCGCCGATGACGGCTTCGAAATCGGGGTGCATGGTCGGTTCGCCGTTGCCGGCGAAGGTGATCACGTCGGGCGGCGTGGAGTCGGCCACCATGCGCCGCAGGGTGGCTTCGAGCTGCGTGCGCACGTCCTCGCGGCTGTTGAAGCGTCGTCCGCCCGGGTGCTCGGCATTCCAGCCGCACTCGCAGTAGATGCAGTCGAACGAGCAGAGTTTCGAGGAGAGCGGGAGCAGGTTGACTCCCAGCGAAAGGCCCAGCCGCCGCGAATGCACCGGGCCGAAGATAATGTCGTGAAATAGCGCTGTCATGGTGCGAAATTAAGAATTAAGAATTAGGAATTCAAAATTAATTCCTAATTTTACCAAAATACCGTTTTATGAAATTCAAATTCGGACTTTTGCCGCGCGTCGTGCTGGCCATTGCGCTGGGCGTCGCCTGCGGATTCTTCCTCCCCGGCTGGGCGACGCGCATTGCGCTGACCTTCAATGCGATTTTCGGACAGTTCCTGGGTTTCGCCATTCCGCTGCTGATTCTCGGGCTGGTGGCTCCGGGCATCGCCGATCTGGGCCGGAACGCCGGGCGTCTGCTGGCCCTGACCGCCGCGCTGGCCTATGCCTTCACGCTCTTTTCGGGGTTCGGGACCTATCTGACGGGGCGGCTTCTCTTTCCGGCGCTGCTCGAAGGCTCCGCCGCCGTATTGCCCGAGGAAGGGGCGGCCCTTGCGCCCTATTTCACGGTCGAAATGCCTCCCGTGATGGGTGTGATGTCGGCGCTGGTCCTCGCCTTCGTGCTGGGGCTGGGCATGGCCTATATCCGTTCGGTGACGCTCAAGGCGGCGATGGACGATTTCAAGCGGATCATCGAGCTGGTGATTCTGCGCGTCATCATTCCGCTGCTGCCCTTCTACATTTTCGGCATCTTTCTGTCGATGACCCAGTCGGGGCAGGTGGCCGGGGTGCTGGACGTCTTCGTGAAACTGATCGCGGTGATCTTCTGCATGACGGTCGTGCTGCTTCTCGTGCAGTTCTCCGTCGCGGGGCTTGCGGCGCGTAAAAATCCGCTGAAGATGCTCCGCACGATGCTCACCGCCTACATGACGGCCCTCGGAACGCAGTCGTCCGCCGCGACGATCCCCGTGACGCTGGCCCAGACCGTGAAGCTCGGCGTGCGGCCCGAACTGGCGTCGTTCGTTGTGCCGCTGTGCGCCACGATCCACCTCTCGGGTTCGATGATGAAGATCACGGCCTGTGCGCTGGCCGTGTCGATGATCGCCGGGCTGGACATTCCGGCGTCGACCTTCGCGGGGTTCATCCTGCTGCTGGCCGTGACGATGGTGGCGGCTCCGGGCGTGCCGGGAGGGGCGATCATGGCGGCGCTGGGACTGTTGGAGTCGATGCTCGGTTTCGACGAGACCCTCGCGGGGCTGATGATCGCCACCTACATCGCCATGGACAGCTTCGGAACGGCGACCAACGTGACGGGCGACGGCGCCGTGGCGGTGATCGTCGATGCGATCGACCGGCGGCGTTGAAAAACTCCGTTTCCCGGGCCGCCGACGGCGGCCCTTTTCCTTATTTAGAACTGAAATAAGTATAAATGCGTATCCTTGTGGAATAAAAAACGGCTACTTTTGAATGCCGATTCCGTTTTATGTATACTTTTGTGCGTCCAAAACGGAAAAAAGAGACATAAACTCATAATTACAAGACAAATATGGTTGATATTTTTGCACGCCTCGAGAAAAATGCGGGCGGACCGATCGGTCAGTACATGTCGTACGCCCACGGTTATTATGCCTTTCCCAAACTCGAAGGCGACATCGGTCCCCACATGGTTTTCCGGGGCAAGAAGATGCTCAACTGGAGCCTGAACAATTACCTCGGACTGGCCAACCACCCCGAGGTGCGCAAGGCCGACGCCGAAGGCGCTGCGCAGTTCGGTATGGCGGCCCCGATGGGCGCCCGCATGATGAGCGGACAGACCGTTTACCACGAGCGTCTGGAGCGTGAGCTGGCCGCGTTTGTCGGCAAGGAGGATGCCTTCCTGCTCAATTTCGGTTACCAGGGCATGATCTCGATCATCGACTGCCTGCTGACCCCCCGCGACGTGGTCGTCTACGATGCCGAGGCGCACGCCTGCATCATCGACGGACTGCGCCTGCACAAGGGCAAACGCTTCGTTTTCGGTCATAACGACATGGAGTCGCTGCGCCTGCAGTTGCAGCATGCCACGGATTTGGCCGAGGAGCAGAACGGCGGCGTGCTGGTGATCACCGAGGGCGTGTTCGGCATGAAGGGCGACCTGGGCAAGCTCGACGAGATCGTGGCTCTGAAGAAGGATTTCCAGTTCCGTCTGCTGGTGGACGACGCCCACGGCTTCGGTACGATGGGCCCGGGCGGTCGCGGCACGGCGGCGCATTTCGGCGTTGTCGACGGCGTGGACGTGCTCTTCAACACCTTCGCCAAGTCGATGGCCGGGATCGGCGCTTTCGTGAGCGGTCCCCGCTGGCTGATCAACCTGCTGCGCTACAACATGCGTTCGCAGCTTTACGCAAAGTCGCTCCCGATGCCGATGGTGATCGGCGCGCTGAAGCGTCTGGAGTTGATCCGCAACCACCCCGAATTCCAGGAGAAACTCTGGGAGAACGTCCGTGCGCTCCAAAGCAGCCTGAAAGAGAACGGGTTCGAGATCGGTGTGACCAACTCGCCGGTGACGCCCGTCTTCCTGAAGGGCGGCATTCCCGAGGCCACGAATCTGGTCGTGGACCTGCGCGAGAACCACGGTATTTTCTGCTCGATGGTGGTTTATCCCGTGATTCCGAAGGGTGAGATCATCCTGCGCATCATCCCGACGGCGGTGCATACGCTGGAGGATGTGAAAGTTACGATTGAGGCTTTCAAGGCCGTTCGCGAGAAACTCGAAACCGGCGTATACGCTTCGATGCCCATTCCGGCACGTGCCGACGAAGGGTTTATGGTCCGCTAAAGGCGGTTTCCGATACGGATGTCCCCGGCTTTGCGGCCGGGGACATTTTGTTTTTGACAAAAGTAGCCGAAAAATTTTGCAGAATAAATTTTTCATTTTATATTTGCAGTCCCGAAACGCAGGAAACGAAGTTTTCCCGGGCGGGGAAGATAGATTTTGCGGAAATAGCTCAGTTGGTAGAGCGCAACCTTGCCAAGGTTGAGGTCGCGGGTCCGAGTCCCGTTTTCCGCTCACGACAAACGAGTGATAATCAATGAATTATCGCTCGTTTTTCTTTTTCTACCGTGTGTTACAGATGTCCGTTGTGTAACACAAAATGCCTTGAAATCGCCGTTTGTGATACAGAGTGTGATACATAAAATCGTGCACTACTGTCCCGTAAAAGCGGGCAAGTCGGTCTTTGAAATAGTTGAAACATAGTCTATTAGAAGTAATTTTTCATGTGCGACGATTTGAATTTGTAATTTTGCAGCCCATAAAGGGACTGCTCTATGAACAAAGACAAATATGTATTCGTTCAATTGGTTGCATTTCTCGACAACAACAAGTTCCGTCACCTGGTTGACAAGTATGATGGGAACAGGTATGTCAAGAACTTCACCTGCTGGAATCAGCTCATGGCACTCATGTTCGGACAACTCTGTAACCGTGAGAGCCTGCGTGATGTTGTCGTTGCATTGGAGACTCACCAATCCAAATGTTATCACCTTGGAATGGGGCGTAATCCAATAGCGAAAACGACATTTGCCACAGCGAATCAGAATCGTGACTACAGGATCTTTGAAGACTTTGCCTTCTTCATGATGGAACAGGCTCGCAAGAAACGAGCAACCGACATCTTCAAGCTGAAGGGGAATGTTTATGCATTTGATTCAACAACGATTCCGCACTGCTTGTCAGTATTCTGGTGGGCAAAGTTCCGCAAGAAGAAAGGAGGCGTTAAGGCGCATGTCCTTTATGATCTGGAGTCCCAAGTTTCTGCTTTCTTCCATATTACGACTGCATCGGTACACGATTCAAAGGCAATGAAGGAGATTCCCTATGAATCAGGTTCTTACTACGTATTTGACCGTGGTTACAATGCATTCAAGGAACTCTACAAGATTTGTCTTAATGAATCATACTTCGTGGTTCGGGCGAAGAAGAACTTACAGTACAAGTGTACGAAATGGAAACGTAGATTGCCTAAGAATGTGCTTTCTGATTCCGTTATTGAACTCACGGATGTGAACACACAGAAGAAGTTTCCTGAGAGGCTGCGACTTGTGAGATTTCACGATGACGAGCAAGACAGAGACTTCGCATTTTTGACGAATGCATTCCATCTTACCGCTCTCGAAATTGCTAATCTCTACAAGAACCGATGGCAGATTGAGTTGTTCTTCAAGTGGCTCAAGCAGCACCTCAAGATTAAGAAATTCTGGGGCACTACAGAGAACGCTGTCAGAATACAAATTTGCTCTGCAATCATAACTTATTGCCTTGTCGCCATCGTCCAACACGACATGCGACTAAAGCGGTCAACTTATGAGGTCCTGCAGATTTTGAGCATCTCACTAACGGATAAGACTCCACTGAGAGATCTCTTCGAAAAGACTAATTTCAACGATGTCAAAGAACTCGATTATCCCCTCTTGGAGGGACTATTTGATTAATATTAACTTCGTCCCAATTTTAACGGGACACTAATGAAAATCGTGTAACACACGAATCGCATTTTGTTGCTTGCGTAATCCGTAAAGATTATGACAATCAACGTCGTATGTCGCAGAGACGCTATCAACAGAAACCGTTTAGCCCCTCTTGCTCTTGTCTTTACCCATGACCGCCGCCGTAAGTTCGTCGGTCTGGGCATTTCGGAAGCTTTGGTGCATTGGGATTTCGACAAGCAACAACCTACCGCCGACTGCCCCGATAGAGCAGAAATACAGTTTCAAATAACCTCCAAGATACGTGAATACGAGAAGAAAATCAAAAAGTTGGAGGTGCTGGAAATTCCCGTTACATTCGATACGCTGTTTGAACAGAACGGCAAACGAATCAACTGCACGGTCGGGGAGTACTTCAAACAGATTATCGAACGCTTGGAAAAAGTCGAAAAGTACAGTTCCGCCAGCAAACATAAGGTAACGTTGGTCCTTGTGTCGCAATTCCGCTCGGTCAATATGCGTTTTGATGAATTGGATTTGACGTATTTAAGGGAGTTTGAAATCTTCTTGAGTCAAAAGGGTAATGTAAACAACAGTTGCAATTATGCAGCATTCCAATACTGCCGGTTGTATCTTATTGAAATTCTACATCAAACCACAACACACTGCAAATGTATACAATTTACTTTATGTTGTATCTTATCGAAATTCTACATCAAACCACAACTCCGTTTCTTGATTGTTATTTTCATCAGTGTTGTATCTTATCGAAATTCTACATCAAACCACAACTGCTCCCCACGCTGAAATATCTACACCCTTGTTGTATCTTATCGAAATTCTACATCAAACCACAACTACGCCGTAACGATATTGAAAGGCGCCAGAGTTGTATCTTATCGAAATTCTACATCAAACCACAACGATAGACGGAGTAACAGGCATCAACGAAATGTTGTATCTTATCGAAATTCTACATCAAACCACAACTCCTGTTGGTTTCGGCCTTCCTGCTGGTAAGTTGTATCTTATCGAAATTCTACATCAAACCACAACGGAAAGTCGTTCATGACCAGAGGAGACAAGGTTGTATCTTATCGAAATTCTACATCAAACCACAACGTGGATAATGTGCTGAACGGTGCGGAAGAGTTGTATCTTATCGAAATTCTACATCAAACCACAACAATGCCCTGGCCGCTGCTGAAGCGATGGCAGTTGTATCTTATCGAAATTCTACATCAAACCACAACCACACAGGCCGCAACCTGTGCGGCGCATGGGTTGTATCTTATCGAAATTCTACATCAAACCACAACTCGCCGCAATGGTGGACGATCTGCGTGCGGTTGTATCTTATCGAAATTCTACATCAAACCACAACCTTTCGAAGGAAGATATTAAGATTATGCGGTTGTATCTTATCGAAATTCTACATCAAACCACAACTTGCGGCAAGTGCGAAGATTGCTTGCGTAGGTTGTATCTTATCGAAATTCTACATCAAACCACAACCCGAGATCATGGCTGCATACCGCAACGGCGTTGTATCTTATCGAAATTCTACATCAAACCACAACTCCTGCTGGTGTAAGTCCTATTCAGTGGAGTTGTATCTTATCGAAATTCTACATCAAACCACAACAGTGCGTCCAACCGATCAGCCACAGCCGGAGTTGTATCTTATCGAAATTCTACATCAAACCACAACACCCCCGATTACTTGAATTATCAAGGTCCTGTTGTATCTTATCGAAATTCTACATCAAACCACAACTGCTGCCATAGTCTTTGCTGATAGTTCCACGTTGTATCTTATCGAAATTCTACATCAAACCACAACCGTGGGCGTAGAGAAAAGGACGCGCGTATGGTTGTATCTTATCGAAATTCTACATCAAACCACAACTACGTGGCTGGTGTCGATACCTCCGTACTGGTTGTATCTTATCGAAATTCTACATCAAACCACAACTAGGATATGCAAGATAATAGACGGTTTGCCGTTGTATCTTATCGAAATTCTACATCAAACCACAACTGGGAGATATTTTTTTGTTTTCACGTTAGGTTGTATCTTATCGAAATTCTACATCAAACCACAACTCGTCGGCAGCGTCCGAATTTTTGTTGTTGTTGTATCTTATCGAAATTCTACATCAAACCACAACATTCGTGGAGGCATGTCTCGCGCGGCTAGGTTGTATCTTATCGAAATTCTACATCAAACCACAACGGTCAGCTCGTTCAACTTGGCCGCTTTGTGGTTGTATCTTATCGAAATTCTACATCAAACCACAACAATACAGCCCGTACGATATTAGTCGTAAGGTTGTATCTTATCGAAATTCTACATCAAACCACAACGCTATGCGCATTGCCTTAAACCGTTCACTGTTGTATCTTATCGAAATTCTACATCAAACCACAACTGGCGAACAGGCTCGTGAGGTGATTCAATGTTGTATCTTATCGAAATTCTACATCAAACCACAACAGCTCCTCCTGAAAAAAGAAACTCTATTAAGTTGTATCTTATCGAAATTCTACATCAAACCACAACTCGCTTTTGCATTCTTTTTCCAGTTTATCGTTGTATCTTATCGAAATTCTACATCAAACCACAACCACGAAACAACAACTAACTAACAAAATTTAGTTGTATCTTATCGAAATTCTACATCAAACCACAACATACGGGCGAATATGTAAACGACAGATCTGGTTGTATCTTATCGAAATTCTACATCAAACCACAACTCCTCGCGGATCTTTTTGATTTCATCCTGGTTGTATCTTATCGAAATTCTACATCAAACCACAACTTTACACCGCGGGTAGACTATTCACAGGGGTTGTATCTTATCGAAATTCTACATCAAACCACAACTTTTGATTCGTTACGGCCTCGCTTTTCGCGTTGTATCTTATCGAAATTCTACATCAAACCACAACTTCTCTGCGTACAAGTCTAATTTTAAGCGGTTGTATCTTATCGAAATTCTACATCAAACCACAACTTCTGTATGTTTTTCATAATGCGTAAATGTGTTGTATCTTATCGAAATTCTACATCAAACCACAACGCTTCGTAGCTGTCATTTTTGACAATGCCGTTGTATCTTATCGAAATTCTACATCAAACCACAACAGTTCGATCTCGCGCCAGATGACGTCCGATGGTTGTATCTTATCGAAATTCTACATCAAACCACAACCCAGGATAGTACCGTTCGGAATGGTCATCGTTGTATCTTATCGAAATTCTACATCAAACCACAACGTCGGGCCTCATATTGATTGATAAAGTGTTACTTACGGGCTGTCTGCCACTATAAAAATACGATCGGGTGTTCCGACGAAGCCAGTTTGATGCATTTTCCGTATTTCAAAGAACGAAAATAACGATTTATCAGAAAAATTCCAATTGTTGCGGAATTTCCGGTTTTGCTCGTTCGCTTTTACCCCAAAAATTTAATATGTCTCCATACTGTTTGTCCGTTACAGCAAGAATACTTGTAAATCCTGTCGGAGGCATCGATCGTCGAACCCGCTTAATGTGAACCTGCATATTCTCCTTCGATGCACAATGGCGCACATAGACTGAATACTGCATCATTGTGAAACCATCTTTTTCCAACGCCTTGCGAAATTGCACCGCATGACGTCGTTCCGTTTTTGTATTGGTTGGCAAATCAAAAAAGACAAACAACCACATGATTCGATAAGCATTCAAGCGTACTTCTGACATTCGACTACTCCAATAAAGGATATGCAATCTTTTTTTGGGTTCCAGCAAAGCATTTAGCCAGGGAAGAGGCTGAAAACATAAGTCCTACTTCGAGAGGTCGCACAACCTTGTCGAAACGAGTATCGACAAACAGGAGCCGCAACAGTTCGCCTTTCACCTTTTTGGTCAGTTGTGTATTCCCGTTCCTGTAAAGTTGGTAGACCAATTCGTCGACATACGGTCGATAGGGTTCCATTACGTCATCGGCCAGCGGAAAGGAGTTGTAACGATTCCGATGGAAGATCCCGAATGCTGGGAACAGTCCGGAGCCCATGATCGCACGGGCCACGGCGGCTCGCAGGATCGTATAGCCGTAATTGAGCAGGTTGTTGGGCGGCGAACCTTCGCGGGAACGGTAAAATTCGGCACCGAACAGTTCTGACCAGTAGATTCTCGCTGCTATGCCCTCCCGGTTGTCGGCGTCGGCGCTCTTGACATTCATGTAGCAGGGTTTCAGTTTGTCTCCGTCATACCCCAGCTTCCGCAGCAAGGCAGCCTGGTTGCGGATTTTGGTCTCGACGATCTGTTTCCAAAGGCCCTTCTTCAGCGGTTCGGATGCAGCGATCTGCATCCGATAATGTTCACCTTGCGTTCTGTTTGAATCCAAATTCATCAACAAGGCGTTCGGCATTCGGTTCTCTCCGCACAGGATAACTGCCACGTTGTTGTCCGACAGCGCATTCAAGAGCGGCAGCGTGATGGAGGTCTGCTGGTCCTCCAGCACCACGAAGCCGATATCCTCGATCGGGATGCTTTTCCGTTGGTCGGGGGCCTCGCGCGTGTGGATGATCATCTGGCCGTTGCGCAGGCTCAAACAGTAGGGTGTCGAAAAAAACAAGGTTCGTTTCAGCATGGCCGGTCATCTTTGAATTTTATCTCGCCCGTTACGGTCAGTTCGAAATCATAACCTTCCACCAACATGTTAAAATTGGAAACGCTGAGGCGCAATTTCGGTGATGGATTGGATTGGCAGAATTGAGAGGTCCCAGCTCCATATAAGGAGGTAAGTGTTTTCTGATCTCGGGCCTCCTGATGAAAGAGGAACTGTACCCGTCCTTCTGCAGCCATTGCTGTTACCTTGTAGAGTCGTTTTACCAACTCCTTGCGGGTACATTCATAAAGTTCTGCCGGGGTATTTTCATAAAACAGGACCATGGTCCCCGTTTTTAAGATGTATTTCAAGGGGAAACCGTTCGTGTCGGTCTGCGGTACCAGATCGGGGCGGGCTTCCCGGTCAGCGCTGGCTTTGAAATATTGGGCAGCTTCGAGGTTGCTGACGAGTTCAAAGGTGCGTTTCGTTTTGCCCTTTTTGTCCTGGCCCTCATAGATGACCGTGCAATAGTTCCCCTCATTTACGACATGATAATCCCGCTTGTACTCTTTTGCAGATAGGTCGCGCTGTTTTTTTAGCGCGATCGGATGTTTGACACTCGGTGTGAAGATCCGCACCTTGCGGATGGGAATGCCCTTTTCCCGGTTCATCCAGATCGTGTATTCATCGGGATTCATCGCCGTCTTGAATCCGACCTCGTCGATTGCCTCCCGTACGCGATCCCGGACTGCATCGTCGATAATCTTGTCGATGTCCGTCGGCTGTAACTGCGCGAGCGATTTGCGGATGACATAGCGGATCTCTCCATCCTGCTTAATAGCGCCGTAGAAGGTATCCTGATGCAACCGGCAGCGAGCCGTGTCTCCTTGCTGGTAGATTGGTTCCCCGTCGGCATTCAACTTTATCCGGCCGCGAACCCGTAACTTCCTGCGCGTCTGTTTGGTCATGTTGTCGGGCGTGTGGTGGGCAACGAGCAGTTCGTCGGCCGCCGCCTTGACATCTTCGGTAAAGGTCGGCCAGGGTTTCTCGAAGCGGGGTTTGCCGCTTTCGCCGTAGCCGTATCGCTCCTCGTCGGCGACATATTGCGCCCAGCGGTCGTACTCCCGGCGGCCGATACAGGCGATCGTGATGGCGTCGATGCAGTGGTGGACGTGGTTCGTGCGCTCCTTGCGGGCATACTCCTCCTGCAGTCCCCACATCTTGCGGAACGCGGCGGTCGTGGAACCTTTGACCGTATAGATTCGGTCAAAAACCGTCTTCAGATAGAGCCGTGCATATTTGCCGATGATGCCGATGTCGACTCCCTGCCGATTGCTGAATCCTTCGGGAATCTCGGCCATGGTGAAGCGTTCGTATTTCCCGCGCCAGTAGTCGAGTTGCATCTGCAAATAGTGACGGCGCTGAATGGCGTCGTCCTTTTCGGATTTAATCGCTGCGCTTTTGCTCCTGCGAACCTGGGCTTCAATCTGCTTTTGCAGACTCTCCATTTTTTCCCGCCAGCCAAACGATTCGATCCGCTCCATGATCTCGACATGATTGGACAACTCGGCCGGCAGTTTCGCCCGTTTTGTCTCCCGGTTGAACCGGTTTTCGCAGAGCGTCTTGTTCATCTGCGAGTCATCGCCGCCGCGAGCCTGCGGGAGCGTGTGCTCGATGTCGAAATCCGGAGCCGACCCGACGAAGTCCGAAATGCGGATTTGCCGCCCGGTATAGGGACAAACGTGCTGCTGTTCTTCCCACAGCCGGTATTTCAGCACTTCGTCGTCCGAGGGTTTTATCTCGCGGCCGGTTTCGGCGGCATACTGGCTGTGGATCTCTTCGGCATATTTCCGATTCTCAACCTCCCGTTCCCGCTGATACTGCTCGATGGCCTTCCGCCTGTTCGCATCATTGAGTCCGCGGGCGAATTCAATCCGGATCTTCGTGTCTCGGTCGATCCTGCCTTCGCGTAACAGTGTGTTTATCAGGTTGCGCAATCGGAACAGGGCCCGCATGGCCATCGGGTTACGAATGGTCGCAGTACGTGGAGAGCCGAGTTGCAGAATGCCATTTGCCTTGGGTTGCGCATCCGGATAGGTCTCGATTTTCGAGGGATGATAAAGACGCATCAGACGAGAGGCATCCAATCCATGATCGCTGAAATAGTCGGCAATGCGGTGCTCCTTTGAATCAAACTTGTTATACGGATTTCGCTTGTAGTCAAGCAGCAGCGAGGCGATGTCCTGTTCGATTTCATGCCGACGGCTTTCGTCGGCATAGACCTCCTTCGGAAGTGCCGCCCGCAGGTTGGCCAGGAATACCGCCTCGTCGTACCGATAGCCACAGCGCAGATAGACCAGAATCTTGCCGATGGCATTTAGGCTCAACGCCGCGTAATCCTGCGGGAGTTTGATGGCTGCAAACGCTTTGGCTTGTTCATCCGTGAGTTGCAATTTTTCGCAGGCCCAGCTACGCAGCCGACCTTCGTCGTTGAACGAAAAGAGGGCGTGCCATACGTCATTCAACATCTGGTCCTCGTTTTTTCCTGCTCCAAGCAGGTAAAGGCTGCGAATCTCCGTAATCCAGTCGTCTCCGAAGATCGCTTGCAGCGATGCCGTGACGGGGCATCCCGATACGGTGGCCGTGCGGGCGAAATTGAAACGATAAGGAGCTTCTGTACGCTCCTCTTTGCAGGCATATTTCCCTTTGCCGGCGATTCTGCGGGCGATCTCTTCGAAATCGAAATAAGGCTTGCTTTTCCGGAAGAAGAGCGAACGAATCGTCTCGAACTCTTCCTGTGTCAAAGGTCGTGGAGCATTGTCGCCCGGTCCTGTAATCCGGATGTTGTTGACGAACGACAGCATCCGGAACTCCTCAAAACGGGGATGCGAAACGGGGCACCGACTCTTCGTCGGCTCGAAGGTGCATCGGCCGACTGACCCCTTCTGCGATTTGAGGTCGCGCTGGAAAAAGATTGCCCGATGCAGCGCCTTACGCCATTCGTCGGGCAATTGCTGCCGGTCGCAGATGGCATTGAACTCGGCCAGGTAGTGTTCGTTGCGCGAGGTGTATTTGTCGCGGATTCGTTCCTTGTGTTGGTAAAGTCCGTAGAAATATTCTCCGAGGTACCGACACCCTGCCGCTGCTATTTCAGCCGACAGATTTTTGATACACTCCTTGACCGTGCCGTCTTCTTTCTCATTTCCTGCTTCCTTGCGATTGCTGAGGAATCCGCGTCGCTGTGCCAAATGATAAAGCGCCCGGCCAAGCAGCCAGCGCTGTGTGCGATTCCCGAGATCGAGCCGCTCGGACAGGGCTACATAACGATCGTGGTAAGGATTTCGATCCCCATTGTCGTCGGTTCGCTGCCAACGGAGGAATTCATTGTCCTGCGGGTAACGTTTCTCTTTTTGCCAGGCGGTCAACAGCTCCTCGGGCAACGGCGGGCAAAGGTCGTAACGGATGAGTATTTTGAGCAGTTCGATTTTTCGCAGACGCCGCCGGAAATAGTGGCGGCGCAGTGCCCGGGCGCTCGTCCGATCCTGAACGGCAGGTTTTTCATTGTTTTTGTCGCGGGCAACTCCCTCCTGGAAAATGTCTACACCTTTGTCAATCAGCGTATATTCGTTCTCCGATTCATCGACAAGGGCCCATCCCAGTGAGTTGGTGCCAAGGTCCAAACCCAATACTTTTGCCATATGAAGAAAGTGTTTTCTGTAAAATTAAATAAAAAATTGCAGAAATTCATCTTTTTTTACTATATTTGTGGTGTAAGAATTCTACATCTTATCACAATAAGGCTATATGCCGAAGGTTTTCAACCTATTGTCTCCGCGTACTCCGTGGAGACTTTTTTATATTTCGTGAATAATTTAAAAACCGTCGGTTGCTATTGCGGAGTGTGCCGGCGCTGTGGCTTTTTGCCTTCGGGAGTTCATGGTGCCGAAAACAGAAGGTCGCATGTCGGACCGTCCGCCACTCGCCGTGCGACGCACCGACATGAAGCATCTCCAATTGCAGCGTTCATCAAGGGCATATCGTTGGAATATGCAGGAATACTTTATATCGAGACTCTGAAACCGGGAAAACACGCGAATAGAAATTCAGCGACGCCTTCTGTTTCCGGGCGCATTCGTGCACGAGGCTCTGCCGCGGGCGGACGATGACGAACCGGATAAAAAGCGCACCCCGAAAATCCGGAAAGGGATTTCGGGGTGCGCTTCATTCGGGCGGGCGGCTGTCCGGCGCGTTATCGGGCGGGATGTTCCGGGCGTTTGCTGAAAATGGCCTTGATCCGGTCCATGTCGAACTTGGCCGAGCGGTCGTAGCAATAGATGCCGTTCTGTTCCTGTTCCACGTCCGTGAGCTGGGTGTAGCAATAGCCCCACACCTGTCCGGAGAGCGAGAGCAGCGCGTCTACCTGGCCTTCGAGCCGCGTGTAGAACTCTTCGAGCGTACGGGGCGCCTGTCCGTAACCCCACGATTCGGTCTGGGAATCCGTGGCCTGCTTCTCCTGGTCCTTCACCCATTTGATGCCGCCGAATTCATCGACCAGGTAGGGGCACGAGCCATCGTACTGCGGCCAGGCGTAGTTTGCGGTCGCCTTCACCTCGTTGAATCCGATGTTGCGCGTCTGGTCGCGGGTCGTCCGCAGGCGGGGATGGAAGAACGTGCCGTCGCTGAAGATTTTCTCTTTCAGTTTGGCCGGGTTCTGCTCGTAATTGTGGACGGCCCAGATGTCGGTCCTGACGACGGCGCCGCCGCTGACGGTGTTGACGGGGCGCGTCGGGTCGAGGCGCCCCGTCAGGTCGTAGACGTCGGAGGCGAAGCGCGGGAACTGCGTGTTGTCGGGCCACCACTCCTCGTTCATCGGCGTCCACGTCAGCAGCGAGGGGTGGTTCCGGTCGCGGACCACGCATTCGGCCCACTCGGAGAGGAAGTTGCGGGCCGTTTCCACGTCGTTGGCATCCATTCCCCAGCTGGGGCTTTCGCCCCAGGTGATGTAGCCGAGTCTGTCGGCCCAGTAATAGTAGCGTTCCTCGAAAACCTTCTGATGCAGGCGTGCGCCGTTGAACCCGGCGGCCAGTCCCAGCTCGATGTCGCGGCGCAGGGCGTCGTCCGACGGGGCGGTCCAGATACCGTCGGGGTAGAAACCCTGGTCGAGCACCAGCCGCTGGTAATAGGGTTCGTTGTTGAGGTAGATTTTGTTGCCTTCGATGTGGACCTTGCGCATCCCGACATAGGATTTCACGGCGTCGAGCACCTGGCCGTCGGGGGCGACCACCTCGTAGGTCAGGTTGTAGAGGAACGGGTCTTCGGGACTCCAGAGCCGGGCCTTTTTGACCGGGATGACGACGACGCTGCTGTTCGACGCCCGGACCTGCCGCGTGCCGACGACCTTGCCGCCGTCCCGAAGGGTCACCCGGAGCGTGTTCGGGCTTTCCCGGAAGAACTGCGGGGCGACGATCAGCTGCTGCTGGTCGATGTCGGTCGTCATTTGGACGCGTGCGAGGGCCTCGGGAGCCACGGCCTCCATCCACACCGTCTGCCAGATGCCTGTCGTGCGGGTGTAGTCGCAACTGTGCGAGGCGTATTGCAGCGACTGTTTGCCGGCAGTCTGTTTGCCGCTGCGCAGGTCGCTCGTGGCGAAGACGACCAGACTGTGGCTGCCGCCCGGCTTCACGAATGCGGTGATGTCGTAGGAGAACGACGTGCTGCCTCCGAAGTGGCGTCCGACGAAGCGGCCGTCGACATACACCTCGGAGGTGTAGTACACGGCTCCGAAGTTGAGCATCACGTTGCGTCCCGACCAGTCTGCCGGAATGTCGATCGTACGCTGGTACCAGATGCGGCCTATGAAGTCCGTGTGGCCGACGCCCGAGAGCTTGCTCTCCGGGGCGAACGGCACGATGATTTTGCCGTCGAATCCCTTCGAGCCGGCGTAGCCGCGTTCCAGGCCGCTTGCGCCGAAATCGAACGTGTAGGTCCATTCGCCGTTCAGGTTGATCCAGTCCGTCCGCTCGAACTGCGGGCGGGGATATTCCGGGCGGGGGATCTGCGAAAACAGACACGCGGCCTGAAGCAGGAAAAAGAGGGTGATTGCGGTTTTCTTCATGGTTGTTTTTGGTTGGTTTGCTTGTTTTCGGGGTGGTTATTCCGGTGCGATGTCGAACCGGCCGGGCGGCTCCGTGCGCTGCGCCCCGGCGAGCGGCGGCAGCATGCCGCAAGGGAGCAGCAGCAGGATGTGCGCATGTTTCATGGCTTCGTCTATGGGTTTGCTGTGCCGAAGTTACGAAACTTTTTCGGAATACGGAGCGGGTCAGAGGTTAATTTTGCAGGGGAACAGGCTGAAGACCCGAAAAAAATAGACTATATTCGTACGATCAAAACTGCCCGACTGATAGGAAAAAGAGACTCTTGCACTGTTGGGGACCCTGCACCTTCGTCGGAGCGCAGGTCCCGTGGCCGACGCTTTTCAACGGCCGGAACCTGAAAGGCTGGAAGACGGTCGGCGGGACGGAATCGTTTTTGTGTTATATTTACGGATAAAACGAATGCGGTTATGGAACGGGAGAACGTCTTTTATATCAAAAACATGGTTTGCAACCGCTGCATTCTGGTCGTCACCCGGCTGCTCGAAAAAGCGGGGTTCACGCCCCTCGATGTCGGACTGGGAACGGTCGTCGTGCAGGAGAAGCCCGGCCGGGAGCAGCGGGAGGCGTTCCGCAAACTGCTCGAAGCCTACGGGTTCGAACTGATCGACGACAGCCGGATGCGCCTCATCGAGCAGATCCGGACGGCCGTGATCGAATTGGTGCATTACAGCGAAGATGCCTCGAAAGTCAACCTGTCGGATTACCTGCGCGAACGCTGCCACCGTGATTACAGTGCGTTGAGCAAGCTCTTTTCGGAGGTCAACGGCATCAGCATCGAGAAATACTTCCTCGCCCAGCGGATCGAGCGGGTCAAGGAACTGCTGGCCTACGGCGACCTGACCGTCAGCGAGATCGCCGACAAACTCCGTTATTCGAGCGTGGCGCACCTCAGCGCCCAGTTCCGCGCCCAGACCGGGATGTCGCCCACTGAATTCCGCCGGCTGAAAGGACGCGGCCTGAAACCGCTGGATGAAGTGTAGGTATAAATCATATCCATAATTCTGTAACACCCGGAGCGTGTCGGGACCTTACCTTTGTTCCCATGGAAAAGAGTAAGATCATCACGAATACGTTCCCGGTCGCAGGCATGAGCTGCGCTTCGTGCGCAGTCCGGGTCGATAAGGCGCTCAACGGCCTGCCGGGCGTCGAGTCTGCGCATGTGAACTACGCTTCCGCTACGGCGCGGGTGGACTACCGTTCGGGGGAGTGCTCTCCCGGGACGCTGAAGCGGGCCGTGCAGGCGGCCGGTTACGACCTGCTGACCGACGCGGAAGGCCCGGCGGAGGACGAGGCGGCGCACGTTCGTGCGGCGCATTACCGGGCGCTCAAACGGCGGACTCTTTGGGCGGCGGGGCTTTGTCTTCCGATTGTGGCCGGAGGCATGCTGTTCATGGACGCTCCGGCCGTGAAATACGCCGTGTGGGCGCTCTCCACCCCGGTCGTTTTCGGACTGGGACGGGAGTTCTTCGTCAACGCCTGGAAACAGCTCCGCCACGGGGCGGCCAACATGGATACGCTGGTTGCCGTCAGTACCGGAATCGCCTATCTGTTCAGCCTTTTCAACCTGTTTTTCCCGGAATTCTGGCTGTCGAGGGGCATCGAGCCGCACGTCTATTTCGAGTCGGCGGCCGTCATCGTCGCCTTCATCCTGCTGGGGCGGCTGCTTGAGGAGCGGGCGAAGCGCAGCACGACGACGGCCATCGCGAAACTGATGGGCCTGCAACCGAAAACCGTCACGGTGATCACCCCTTCGGGCGAACGCTCCGTGCCCGTTGCGGAGCTTCGCGCCGGGGATCTGGTCGCCGTGCATCCCGGCGAACGCATCGCCGTGGACGGCACGGTGGCCGAAGGCGCGTCGTATGTCGACGAGAGCATGCTCAGCGGGGAACCGCTCCCCGTCTGCAAACAGGAGGGTGCGGCGGTGTTCGCCGGAACGATGAATGGCAACGGTGCGTTCCGTTTCCGGGCCGACAGGGTGGGGCAGGACACGGTGCTGGCCCGGATCATCCGCATGGTGCGGGATGCGCAGGGCAGCAAGGCCCCCGTGCAGCGGACCGTCGACCGGATCGCCGGCGTTTTCGTTCCCGCCATCATCGTCCTCGCCGTGCTGACCTTCGCGGCGTGGATGCTTTTCGCGCCGGAGGAGGGCTTCACCCGCGGGCTGCTGGCGCTGGTGACCGTGCTGATCATCGCGTGCCCCTGTGCGCTGGGTCTGGCGACGCCCACGGCCCTCATGGTCGGGATCGGCAAGGGCGCCGGACAGGGCATCCTCGTCAAGGACGCTGCGAGCCTGGAGGTGGCCCGGAAGGTCGACACCGTGGTGCTGGACAAGACCGGAACGCTCACCGAAGGCCGTCCGTCGGTCGTGGACGCTGCGTGGACCGAAGGGCCGGAGACGGCGCGGCGGATTCTGTTCAGCCTCGAAAAACGCTCGGGGCATCCGCTTTCGCAGGCCGTCGTCGAATCGCTCGGCGGGGAGCGGGACGTTCCCGTGACCGGGTTCGAAAGCATTCCCGGGCAGGGTGTCCGGGGCGTCGCGGAGGGGCGGACCTGGTATGCCGGGAACGACGCGCTGCTGTCCCGCCACGGCATCGTGCCCGACGCCCGTCTGCAACGGCTGGCCGAAGGGTGGATGCAGGAGGCGAAGACCGTGGTTTGGTTCGCCGATGAGGAGCGGACGCTCGCCGTGCTCGCCCTTGCCGATGCGCTGAAACCCTCGTCGGCCGGGGCCGTCGCCCGGCTGCACGCGCTGGGCATCACGGTCTGGATGCTGACGGGCGACAACGCCGGTTCGGCGCGCGAAACGGCCCGGAAAGCCGGGATCACCCGTTTCCGGGCGGGCGTCCTGCCGCACGAAAAGGCCGGATTCGTCCGGCAGTTGCAGTCCGAAGGCCGGACGGTGGCCATGGCCGGCGACGGGATCAACGACAGCGCGGCTCTCGCGCAGGCTGATTTGAGCGTCGCCATGGGGCAGGGGAGCGACATTGCGATGGATACCGCGATGGTGACGATCCTCTCGTCGGACCTCCGGAAAATCCCGGAGATGATCCGGCTGTCGCAACTCACCGTGCGGACGATTCGCCAGAACCTCTTCTGGACCTTCATTTACAACCTCGTCGCCATTCCCGTAGCGGCCGGGGCGCTCTATCCCCTCTGGGGGTTTCTGCTCGACCCGATGATCGGCGGGGCGGCCATGGCCTTGAGCAGCGTGAGCGTCGTGGCCAACAGCTTGCGGCTGAAACGCCGGCGGATCGGCGATGAGTGTGAACATGACGAACCGGTTGAAACCGAAGAAAAAATGAAAAAGGAATTTATCGTGGACGGCATGACGTGCAATCATTGCCGGATGCATGTGGAACATGCGCTGAACGCCCTCGACGGCGTGAAGGCGGTCGTGACGCTGGACCCTCCGGTGGCCGCCGTGGAGTTCTCCGGGCCGGAAATCGGCCTCGGGGAGTTGCAGAAGGCCGTTACGGAGCGGGTCGGGGAGTATACCCTGCGGGCGCGGTGACGACGGACGCCCCTGCGCAGGCGGGGCGTTTTTTTCGTGCCGGGCCGCATCTTTTCGGCGAATGTCCGGCGGAAAATGCGTTTTAGCATTAACTTTGCTGTCGGATCGTGTAAAGTATGCTGATGGAGACTCTTTCCCGTTGGATCGGCGGCGTGAACGACGTGCTGTGGACCTATGTGCTGGTCGCGGCGCTCTTGGGGTGTGCCGTGTGGTTCACCCTGCGCACGCGGGGCGTGCAGTTCCGCCTGCTGGGCGAGATGATGCGCGTGCTGGGCGAGTCGGCCGGAAGCGGCCCGAAGGGCGAGCGGCACGTCTCGTCGTTCCAGGCTTTCGCCGTGTCGCTGGCCAGCCGCGTCGGCACGGGGAATCTCGCGGGCGTCGCCACGGCCATCGTCGTCGGGGGACCCGGCGCGGTCTTCTGGATGTGGGTCATCGCCCTTGTGGGCGCCGCGAGCGCTTTCGTCGAGTCGACCCTCGCACAGCTTTACAAACGCCGCGGCAGGGACTCTTTCATCGGCGGTCCGGCCTACTACATGGAACGCGGCCTCGGGCGGAGGTGGATGGGCGTGCTGTTCGCCGTGCTGATCTCCGTGACCTTCGGATTCGCCTTCAACTCGGTGCAGAGCAACACGATCTGCGCCGCGTGGGAGGGAGCTTTCGGCGCCGATCATGTGTGGGTGGGCGTCGTGCTCACGGCGCTGACGCTGCTCATCATCTTCGGAGGCATACGGCGCATTGCGCGTGTCAGCGGCGTGATCGTCCCGATTATGGCGCTGGGGTACATCGTGCTGGCGCTGGGCGTCGTGCTGTTCAACCTCGGGCGGCTGCCCGAAGTGCTGGAACTGATCGTCGCCGACGCTTTCGGCTGGGAGCAGACGCTGGGCGGCGCGGTCGGCGCGGCGTTGATGCAGGGCATCAAGCGGGGACTTTTCAGCAACGAGGCCGGTATGGGTTCGGCCCCGAACGTCGCCGCCACGGCCCACGTTTCGCACCCCGTGAAGCAGGGACTTATCCAGACCCTCGGGGTCTTCACCGATACGCTCGTCATCTGCACCTGCACGGCCTTCATCATCCTGTTCGGGGGCGTTCCCGACGCTTCGCTCAACGGCATTCAGCTGACGCAGGCGGCTCTGGAGAGCGAGATCGGTCCTGCGGGCGGGGTGTTCGTCGCCGTGGCGATCTTCCTGTTCGCCTTTTCGTCGATCATCGGCAATTATTACTACGGCGAAGCCAACATCCGCTTCATCACTCCGCGGCCGTGGGCGCTGACGCTCTACCGGCTGCTGGTCGGCGCGATGGTGCTCTTCGGATCCGTGGCGACGCTCGATCTGGCATGGAGCCTGGCCGATGTGACGATGGCGCTGATGACGCTGTGCAATCTGGCGGCGATCGTGCTGCTGGGCCGTCAGGCCTTCCTGCTGCTGGCCGACTACACGGCCCAGAAGCGGCAGGGCATCAAAAATCCGGTCTTCACGAAAGACCGGATTCCCGAATTGAAAGACAAGGCCGAGTGCTGGTAGCGCATTACTCCACCAGCCGGCGCGTCACGCTCCACCGCTGCATCAGCCGCACCACCGCCCAGCTCACGGCGAAGGCCCCGCAGGCGATCAGCGCGATGCGCGCCAGCGCGGGAAGTCCCGGAATCCGCTGCACGAGGTCGTAGCCGGCCTGAACGAAGATGAAGTGGCAGAGATAGATGCCGAACGTCGCGCCCGCCAGCCGCGAGAGCCATGCGCGGGGCCGTGCGGCGGCCTTCTGCACGAGGATGAAGACCGGGGCGGTCATCATAAAGACGTTGATGCCGGCGAAATACCAGACGATTTCGAGGTAGGCGTAGTTGCCCGGAAAATGTTTCTGCATCACCACGTAACCCAGCCCCGTGGCGAGGTATCCGGCGAGGAAGGTCGGGATGCAGATGCCCAATGTCTTGCGCCAGTTCCATGCGGGCGGGAATTTCACGAGGTAGAAGGCCAGTACGAGGTAACCGGCGAAGCCCGAGACGTAGTGGAACGTGCCGAACTCGTTCCAGTCGCAGACGCCGTAAAGCCCCGTGTTGCCGTAATTGCCCGTGTAGCCGAGCGCCGGGGCCAGCATCTTCACGTAGGGCAGCAGCAGCGTCACGCCCCAGATCGCGAGGACGCTCTGCAACTCGCGCCGCGAGGCCCGTTCGAGCCACGGGCTGATCAGCGGCATGATCAGATAAAGTCCTATCAGCATATAGAGATACCAGAGCGGCGTGGTGTCGTAGCAGAAGTTGAAGACGAAGGTCCACATCTTGTGCAGCGTCGCTTCGCCGGTGAACAGCGCGGGGTCGATCGACGGACTGGAGGTCCCGACGTAGCGCATATACAGGTAGTAGAGCACGGGCAGCGTCAGCGACCAGAAGACCAGCGCCAGGAGGACGCGGCCGATGCGCTTGCGGTAGAAAGCCCCCGTTCCGGTCCGCACGGGCAGCAGCAGCACGCCCGACATCATCACGAACAGCGGCACGCAGGCCCGGACGAAACTGCCTGCCAACGCTCCTTGCAGGAAGGTGGCGCGGTCGCTGTCGAACACGGCGACGAAGGCGTCGCAGCTGTGGGAGAAGACCACCAGAAAGCAGGCGATCACGCGCAGGAGGTCCACCCAGCCGATGCGTTCGCGGGCCGGGACGTTCAGGTCGGGAAGTCGGTTCTTCATTGTCGCAGAAATGGATTTCCGGCGAAGGTACGAAAAAAATCCGGGACCGCCGTGCGTTTTCGCCGCGGCGTCCCGGATTTTTGGTTGTCCGCACTCCCTCCGGCGGACGTCCCCTTCGGGTCAGTTGACCACCACCGTCGGGAAGTATTCGCGCAGCAGGGCCGCGGCGCGGTCGAGCTGTTCGGGGGTGTTCTCCCGCACGTCGCGGAGTTTGTACTCCAGCCCCATCGCCTCGTACTTATGCACTCCGAGGGTGTGGTAGGGGAGCAGTTCGACCCGCTCGACCGACTTGTAGCCGCCGAGGCGTTCGCCCAGCGCACGGATGTCGGCTTCGGCGTCGCTGATGCCCGGAACCAGCACGTAGCGTAGCCAGAAGGGTTTTCCGTGGGCTTCGAGCCAGGCGGCCGTGCGGAGCGTCTGCGCGTTTTCGCGTCCGGTGAGGGCGCGGTGGCGTTCGGAATCGGCCTGCTTCACGTCCAGCAGCACCAGGTCGACCAGCCCCAGCAGCTCTTCGACGGCCGGGTTCCACACCCCGCCGTTCGAGTCGATGCAGACGTGGATGCCGGCCTCCTTCAACGACTTTACGAGCGGAACGAGTTCCGCAGCCTGGAAGGTGGGTTCCCCGCCCGAGAAGGTCACGCCGCCGCGCCGCCCGAAGAAGGGCTTCTGGTCGACGGCCATGCGCAGGATCTCCGCAGGGTCGGTCAATGTGCCCGCTCCGGCCTCGATCGTGTCGGGGTTGGCGCAGTAGAGACAGCGGAAATTGCAGCCTTGGAGGAAAACGACGAGCCGGAGTCCCGGCCCGTCGAATGTTCCCATGGATTCGTAAGAATGTACACGAAGCATGATTGTTCCTTTGTTTTTGAATAAGGGGATTCGGGCGCAAACCGGGTTCCGGTATGCAAATCCTGCGCCCGCCCCTAAAAGCGGCTTTTCAAGCCGTTACATCCTTTCGTGGAAGCTGCGGCTGATGACTTCGAGCTGGTGTTCGCGGCTCAACTTGGTGAAGTTCACGGCGTAGCCCGAGACGCGGATCGTCAGCTGCGGATATTTCTCGGGGTGCTCCATGGCGTCTTCGAGCATCTCGCGGTTCAGCACGTTGACGTTCAGGTGGTGTGCGCCCTTGGTGAAATAGCCGTCGAGCATCGTCACGAGGTTCTCGATACGCTCCCCGGCCGTCGGGCCGAGCGATTTGGGCACGATCGAGAAGGTGTTCGAAATACCGTCCTGCGAGTCGCGGTAACGCATCTTGGCCACCGAGGCGAGCGAAGCGATGGCGCCGCTCTTGTCGCGGCCGTGCATCGGGTTGGCTCCCGGGGCGAAGGCCACGCCCTTGAGGCGTCCGTCGGGCGTTGCGCCGGTCTTCTTGCCGTACATCACGTTCGAGGTGATCGTCAGCAGCGACAGCGTCGGGCGGGCGTTCTTGTAGACGGGCAGCTTCTTCAGCTCCTCGCTGAAGTAGTAGACGAGGTCCACGCCCAGGTGGTCGACACGGTCGTCGTTGTTGCCGTAGCAGGGGAATTCACCCTCGATGTCGAAGGCTTCGGTGAGGCCCTCGGCGTTGCGGCGGGGCGTCACGCGGGCGTATTTGATGGCCGAGAGCGAGTCGAGGGCGATCGAGAGACCAGCCACGCCGTAGGCGAGATTGATGCGGGGATCGGTGTCGACGAATGCCATCTGGGCCTTCTCGTAGTAGTACTTGTCGTGCATGTAGTGGATGATGTTCATGGCCTCGTTGTAGACGCGGGCGATCTCCTTGAGAACCATCTTGTAATTGCGCATCACCTCCTCGAAGCGCAGCGGCCCCTCCGATAGGGCCGGAATGCCCTTGACCATCAGCGTGCCGGTGTTCTCGCAGCGACCTTCGTTAATGGCCAGCAGCAGGGCCTTGGCCAGGTTGGTGCGGGCGCCGAAGAACTGGATCTGGCGGCCGATGTCCTGGAACGAGACGCAGCAGGCGATGCCGTAGTCGTCCGAGTGGCGCACTTCGCGCATCAGGTCGTCGTTCTCGTACTGGATCGAGCTGGTGTCGGCCGAAACCTTGGCGCAGAAGTCCTTGAATCCCTGCGGCAGCTCGGGGCTCCAGAGAATCGTGAGGTTCGGTTCGGGCGAAGGACCGAGGTTGTAGAGCGTTTGCAGGAAGCGGAACGAGGTCTTCGTCACCTTCG